>Ga0265295_1000926_pt1 | contig 55306 bp, 56 predicted proteins | sample Munlansysbiofilm_FD_192503 | JGI IMG/M metagenome (GOLD analysis project Ga0265295, IMG submission 192503) | Leachate microbial communities from a municipal landfill in Southern Ontario, Canada - Methane capture system biofilm | ecosystem: Engineered > Solid waste > Landfill > Unclassified ... | reverse complement strand
ACTTTAGCCGTAAAATTCTTCAAAAAGGAATGCACGGAGAATTCAAAGAGCAAGTCGAAATGGTCAATCAAGCTGTCTATGCGATGAAACAAACGCATGATTTTATTGCGAGAAATACACTCAATGCAGAATTAGCGCAGATCAGCAGTGAATCCAATGACTTTACCACCGTACAATCCAACTTAACCACCATTGTGGAGCGTTTAAAAGAGATTGCTAAAGATGGTGAAATTTACGCAGAAGAGACCAAAGGAAGTTACCATAATTTACGTGATACGATTGCTAAAATCACCTCTTTAATTGAGTTTGTCAATCAAAATGAACAAAGTATTGGCATTTTGGTGCAACGCACACGAGACATCAGCGCTGTGGTCGATATGATTAACGATATTGCTGATAAAACGAACCTTTTAGCCCTCAATGCCGCCATTGAAGCAGCCCGTGCGGGTGAGCATGGTCGTGGCTTTGCCGTCGTGGCAGATGAAGTACGCAAACTTGCAGAAACCACACAAAAAGCCACCGCAGAAATTGCGATTTCTATTAAAATGCTCCAGCAAGAAACCTCAGGGCTTGAGAGTAATGCAACTTCTATGAAGCAAAATGCCGATGAATCAACCAAAACACTCGATAAATTAAGCACGACTTTTAATAGTTTGATTGAACACTCTAATAGCACTTCTTATAATATCAATACCATTCAGCAAACTATTTTTATCACGTTAGCCAAAATGAATCATGCTATTTTCAAATCGGATGCTTATAGTGCAGTGTATGTCAACGATAAGGAGACACAATTCCAAAACCATGAACGCTGTAGCTTAGGAGAATGGTATGAAAAAGATGGTGAAAAAATCTTTGGAAATACGCAAAGTTTCAAAGCCCTTTATACCCCACATAAACATTTTCATGAACATGTTTTAGAGATTATTGGGCTAATTCGAACCACCTCATCCAATCTTTTAGAGGAGAAGGAACGCATTGTTCAAGCCTTCCATGAAGTCGAAAAAGAGAGCAAAACCCTCTTTGCAACCTTAGATGCGATGATAAAAGAAAAAAACACTCAACCCTAAAAACTTTTACATGTAAACATCTTTACATGTAAACATTTACGCACTTACCACACTGGGTAATTTAATGGTAAAAATAGCCCCCAAAGGGGTGTTTTTACCATTAATGACCCAACCCATATTGTTCTCCATAATCATCTTCGTCATATAAAGCCCCATACCCGTTCCTTGTTTGGCATACTTGGTCGTAAAGTAAGGCTCAAAATTCTGTCCACATACTCTTCTGCGATGCCTCCATCATTATCTTCAATCACAATCAGTGTGTATTTGTACCCTTTTTTCAACTCCAATCGAATAAAAGGATTACTGATTTCACGCTCACTAAGCACATCTTTGGCATTGGAGAGAATATTTAAAAGTGCTTGTGCAAATTCATTGGGATAACCTAGAACCTCCACCTTCGCTGAAATATCAAAACAAAGTTCTATACCATGATAATTCAAGGACGCTTTGAGCATCGAAATAACTTTTTGACACGCCTCAGATATCTCAAAGACCTCTTTATCTTTGGAGAGTTTGAAAAAATTTTGAAAATCACTGATAGTACTTGACATATACGCATTGAGCTTATTGCACTGCTGAATATCCGATGTGGCTTTTGAGATACTTTGATTGAGCAGTTTAGACATTGTTTCTAACTCATCTTTGCTAAAGAGCGCAATGGGTTTTGGTTCACTTTATCTGGTTTGCAAATACGCTAAAAACTCTTGCAATCCCTCTTGAATGTCATGTTACTAAACGTGTGACCTTAACAATAATTTACAATGAACTACTAAGATAATGAAAAATGTTAAAAGTCCCTATTTGTGGAGGTTTTTGATTGATTGTGAACGACTATGATTAAGTGGAGTGGTGTCCCCAGCGCGATTCGAACGCACGGCCTCAGAATTAGGAATTCTGTGCTCTATCCTGCTGAGCTATGGGGACATTGGAGGTATTTTAAGTGGCGGGAATTATAACAAAAATAGACTTAGGAAACCTAAAAGAAGAAGGCTTAAAGTATACCGAAGATACACTTTAAGCAAGAATCTTTGTTGATTAAAACGCTGGAACAATCGCACCTTTGTATTTCTCAGTGATAAATTTCTTCACTTCATCAGATTTAACAGCTTTAAGAAGTGCCTTTGTTTTATCGCTATTCTCATTACCCGCTTTTACCACAAGGATATTTGCATACGGAGAGTTAGCAGACTCTAACGCAAGCGCATCACTGCTAGGATTTAAACCTGCTGGAAGTGCGTAGTTAGTGTTAATAACGGCGAGGGTAAAGTCTTCAATCACACGAGGAAGTTGTGCCGCTTCAAGCTCAGTAAATTTAAGATTTTTTGGATTTTCAACAATGTCTAGCTTTGTTTTCAGTTCAACATCTTTGAGTTTAATCAGTCCAGCACTTGCCAATACATCTAAAGCACGACCTGCGTTACTTGGATCATTAGGGATTGCAACGCTATCACCATCTTTTAACTCAGAGAGTGATTTGATTTTTTTAGAATAGATACCGATTGGTTCAATATGAACATTACCAACACTGACAAGCTTTGTGCCTTGATTTTTGTTAAACTCAACAAGATAAGGTGTGTGTTGAAAGAAGTTTGCATCAATCTCACCACTGTCTGTCACTTTATTGGGAATAACATAATCATTAAACACTTTAATCTCAAGTGTGTACCCTTCTTTAGCTAAAAGAGGTTTTACAATCTCTAATATCTCAGAATGTGGCACGGGAGTCGCACCTACAATAATTGTTTTTGCACTCTTATCTTCTTTTGCAACTGCTTTTTCTTCAACTTTTTTATCGCCACTGCAACCACTGAATGTCAATAGTGCTCCTACTAAAATCACGCCTAAACGTTTATACATCTGTACTCCTTAAAATAACTAAATGTTTAGTAAATCTCTTTACTTACTAAACATTTATAAAATCGTAACCTCTTTCGCATTAAAAGAGACTGAATTGCGTATGCTATTTAAAAATCAATGCTTTACTATTTTATAGAGAAAATCCCCTAGACTTTGAAATATCTGAACCAATACAATCAAAATAAAAACCGTCCAAAAGATATACGTACCATCAAAACGATAATAGCCATAATTCATCGCCACCGCACCAAGACCGCCTCCGCCAACAGTTCCTGCCATGGCTGAAAAACCAATAATGATAATTAACGAGAGTGTAATGGCAGAAATAATGCTAGGAAATGCCTCAGGCAGTAAAACCCTAAAAATAATTTGCACCTTGCTGGTACCAAAAGACTTTGCCGCTTCAATGACACTTCTGTCCACCTCTTTAAAAGCCCCTTCAATCATTCGTGCAATAAAAGGCGCTGTTCCAATGGTAAGCGGAACAATCATGGCAAAGGTTCCAGTATGCTTCCCTACCAAAAATTTTGTCACAGGGAAGAGGACAATAATCAAGATAATAAAAGGGAAGGATCGTAGCATATTGATTGCGACATCTAAAATTTTATAGGTATAACGATGCGGAGATATCCCATTTTTATCTGTAACAGTGAGAACAATAGCCAATGCAAACCCAATCAGTGTAGCAAGAAGGGTTGAAACAAGACTCATCGTAAGTGTCTCAATCACAGCATCTATCAAAACCTGTTTCATACTGATTGATTTTTCATAAAAATTGAGAATAGATTGTTCCATGTTAAATTATCTCCCAAATCACTTCAGTTTTCTCTTGTAAATAGGCAGTAATTGAACTTGCATTTTGTTCATCGATATTAATAACCAGTGAGCCAACCACATGGTCATTGAGTTTTTCAAGTTTCCCCCACACAATGTTAAAATTAAGGTTCAACGCTCTTGCCATTTGAGTGACAATAGGCTGATACGAGACATTGCTTGGGAAAAAAAGCCTTATATTAACCCCTTCTTGCGGGAGTTCTTCATCCTCTCCCAAAAATCGCATCATCTTTTCATCGGGTCTTAAAAAAAGTTCCTCAATACGTCCAAGTCCAATCACTTTGCCATCTTCTAAAAGCAGAGCACGAGATGCCACTTTTTTCACAACATCCATTTCATGGGTAACAATAATGATGGTAACACCCAATTGAGTGTTAATCTCTTGTAAAAGCTCTAAAATGGATTTAGTGGTATTAGGATCAAGTGCTGATGTCGCTTCATCACTGAGGAGAATTTTGGGATTTAAAGTTAATGCTCTCGCAATCGCAACACGCTGTTTTTGTCCACCACTGAGCTCTTTAGGGTAAACAAATTTTTTGGCTTCTAGCCCTACAAGTTTTAAAAGTTCATCGACTCTTGCTTGAATCTTCTCTTTACTATATCCCCAGACTTTCATTGGAAGTGCGATATTGTCATACACATTTTTTTGATTGAGTAAAGAAAAATTTTGAAAAATCATACCAATCTGACTGCGTAATGCTCCAAGTCCACTTTCGTTTAAGTGTTTAACTTCTTGCCCCAATACATTGACGCTACCCTCACTAAAACCTTCCAATCCGTTAATGCAACGAAGTAGTGTTGATTTTCCAGCACCGCTGTGTCCAACGATAGCAAATATTTCACCTGTGTTTACATGTAAAGTGATGTCATCTAAAACTTTTTGATTGTTAAAGTATTTACTGAGGTGTTTTATATCTATCACATTTTAACCTTTACGAGAAGTAGTCTAATCCAAAACGCGAGATTATAGCGATTTATTGTTGATAGTTATGACTCAAAATATTATTTTTCATTCATTGAGTAAAAAAATGCGTTTAGGAGATATTAGCAAAAAAAGAGATGTAAAGAGTCCAAAGACTCTTTACATGTAAAGAATTAACCGTTACGTTTTTTAATAATTTCGTCTGCAACGTTTCTAGGAACTTCATCATAGTGATCAAATTCCATAGAGTAAGATGCACGACCTTGTGTTTGTGAACGTAGATCTGTTGAGTAACCAAACATCTCTGCAAGAGGACAAAATGCGTTAACAATTTTGTTACCGCTTCTATCATCCATAGAGTTGATTTGTCCACGTCTACGGTTAAGATCACCGATAACATCACCCATAAAGTCTTCAGGTGTTTCAACTTCAACTTTCATAATTGGCTCAAGAATAACAGGTTTTGCTTTTCTTGCACCCTCTTTAAAGCCCATTGAAGCAGCGAGTTTAAACGCCATCTCAGAAGAGTCAACCTCATGGTAACTTCCATCATAAAGTGTAACTTTAACGTCTTCCACTTTATAACCTGCGAGAACACCACTTTGAAGCGCTTCTTTAATACCTTTATCAACCGCTGGGATGTATTCTTTAGGAACTGAACCACCTTTGATATCGTTAACAAATTCATAACCAGAACCAGGCTCTTGTGGCTCAAGTTTAAGATAAACGTGACCATACTGACCACGACCACCTGATTGTTTTGCGTATTTGTACTCTTGATTAACGGTTGCACGGATGGTCTCACGGTAAGCAACTTGTGGTTGACCCACTTCTGCACTTACTTTAAACTCTCTAAGCATACGATCAACAAGAATTTCTAAGTGAAGCTCACCCATACCAGAGATAATGGTTTGACCACTCTCTTCATCGGTTTCAACTCTAAAGCTTGGATCTTCTTGCGCCAATTTTTGAAGAGCAATACCCATTTTCTCTTGATCCGCTTTCGTTTTAGGCTCAACGGCAACAGAGATAACAGGATCTGGAAATACCATTCTCTCTAAAATTACAGGATCTTTTTCGCTTGCAAGTGTATCGCCAGTAAGGGTATCTTTAAGACCTACAACCGCACCGATCTCACCTGAGTGAAGAACTTTAATCTCTTCTCTTTTGTTTGCATGCATTTTAAGAAGACGGCCAATTCTCTCTTTTTTATCTTTAGTGGTATTGTATGCGTAACTTCCGCTTTCCAATGAACCACGGTAAACACGAACAAAGGTTAACTGACCAACAAATGGATCGGTCATAATTTTAAATGCAAGTGCTGCAAACTCACCCTCATCGGTTGAATCAACGACACACTCACGTCCATCTTCATACTCACCTTTAATCGCATGTACTTCCGTAGGTGCTGGCATATAATCTACAACAGCATCTAGCATCGGTTGAACACCTTTATTTTTAAACGATGTTCCACAAATCATAGGGATAAATGTCATTGCCAAACATCCCGCTTTAATACCTGCTTTAATCTCTTCTTTAGTGAGCTCTTCGCCACCAAGATATTTTTCCATTAAAATATCGCTGGTTTCAGAAACAGCTTCAATCATTTTTTCACGGTATTCTTTTGCTTTATCTGCTAATTCTGCTGGAATTTCAACCACTTGATAGTTTGAACCCATTACAGCATCATCATCCCAAATCAATGCTTTCATCTCTACAAGATCAACAACACCTTTAAAGGTATCTTCTGCACCAATAGGAATTTGAATTGGCACAGGATTGGCTTTTAAACGAGTTTTGATTTGTGATTCAACATTATAAAAGTTTGCTCCAACACGGTCCATTTTATTGACATAAACCATTCTTGGAACTTGGTAACGGTTTGCTTGTCTCCATACCGTTTCTGATTGAGGTTGAACACCGCCAACAGCACAAAAAACAGCAACTGCTCCATCTAAAACACGCATAGAACGCTCAACTTCAATGGTGAAGTCAACGTGGCCGGGGGTGTCGATAATGTTAATTTGATGATCTTTCCATGTACATGTTACCGCAGCAGAAGTAATAGTAATCCCTCTTTCTTTCTCTTGCTCCATCCAATCTGTTGTTGCTGAGCCTTCATGTGTTTCACCAATTTTGTGAGACATCCCAGTATAAAAAAGGATTCTTTCTGTTGTTGTGGTTTTACCGGCATCGATGTGCGCAGCAATACCGATATTACGTACCATGCTTATAGGGGTATTTCTTGCCATTGTCGTTTCCTTAAATGTAGTAGGGGTAAAAATTGAGAAATGAGAGAGAGCGTAAACAGTGTTTCGCTCTCATCATCATTCTACCAGCGATAGTGAGCAAACGCTTTGTTTGCTTCTGCCATTTTATAAGTATCTTCTTTTTTCTTAAATGTTGCGCCTCTGCTATTAGCCGCATCTAAAAGTTCATTTGCCAACCTCTCAACCATGGTTCTTTCACTTCTTTTACGTGAATAAGAAACCAACCATCTAAGAGCCAATGCTTGTTGTCTTGCAGGTCTAACTTCTACTGGAACTTGGTATGTTGCACCACCTACACGTCTACTTTTTACTTCCATGACAGGCTTAACATTATCCATAGCTGTATTAAAAATCTCAATACCTTTTAAAGTTCCACTTCTTTTTTCAGCTAATTCTAATGCACCATAAAATACTTTGGTTGCAACACTTTTTTTACCATCATACATCAACGCATTGATGAACTTTGTAATCACTTTATTATTATAAATTGGATCCGGTAGTACTTCTCTTACGGGAGCTTTTCTTCTTCTCATTATTTTTCCTTCAAATTTTAGAAAATTTTACTCAAATGATGTCAAAACAATGGACATCACCTGTGGTTAAATTTATTTAGCTTTTGGTCTTTTGGTACCGTATTTACTTCTAGACACCGTTCTTTTTGCAACACCTGAAGTATCAAGTGCACCACGGACGATATGGTACCTAACACCTGGTAAATCTTTTACCCTACCGCCACGTACTAATACAATGGAGTGTTCTTGTAGGTTGTGTCCCTCGCCACCGATGTAGCTAATGACTTCAAAACCGCTTGTCAATTTGACTTTGGCAACTTTTCTCAAAGCTGAGTTTGGTTTCTTAGGAGTTGTGGTATAAACTCTTGTACAAACGCCTCTTCTTTGAGGGCACTTATCAAGTGCAGGTGATTTTGATTTTTTAATCACCTTTTTTCTCTCATTTCTGACGAGTTGGTTAATGGTTGGCACATTATTTCCTTTAAATTTTAAAAAATAGGTGCTAATTTTATTTAAAAATAGCTTAAAAAAAGGTTAAGTTAAGGGAACCTTAACTTAACCTCTACTTGGGTTTAACTCTAGATTAAATTGTTTGTTCTGATAAAGACCTGTTCCAACAGGAATCATACGTCCTAAAATAACATTTTCTTTTAAATCTTCAAGCATATCCATTTTACCTGCAATACTTGCTTCTGTAAGGACTTTAGTTGTCTCTTGGAAAGAAGCAGCTGAGATCACACTATCACTACCAACAGCAGCACGTGTGACACCTAAAAGTGTAGGTTCCGCAATGGCTGGTTCTCCACCCATTTTCATGACCGCTTCATTCTCTTCACGGAATCGTCTTCGGCTGATAAGATCTCCCATAATGAACTTCGTATCACCACTATCAACAATACGTACTTGACGTAGCATTTGAGAAACAATAACCTCAATGTGTTTATCGTTAATTGCAACACCTTGTCCACGGTAAACTTGTTGAATTTCACTGATCAGATAATAATGCAATGCTTTTTCACCCATAATGCGTAAAATATCATGACTTGAAATAACACCATCAGTAAGTCTCTCACCCGCATGGACAAATTCGCCTGATTGAACATGAATTTGTGTATTTTTATCAACTAAATATTCTACACTTGTACCGTCTTTTGCCTCGATAATAATACGCTCTTTTGAACGAAGAGGCTTACCAAAACGAATTGTACCGTCAATCTCTGCGATAACCGTTGCATTTTTAGGACGACGTGCCTCAAAAAGCTCACTAATACGAGGAAGACCTCCGGTGATATCTTTTGATTTTGCAATTGCTTTTGGTGTTCTACCAATTAAATCTGCCAAACCTACAACAGCACCATTTTGAACAAAGATGGCTGTTTTTTGCTCTAACTGATATTTAATGATTTCACCTAATTTATTGACAATGACAATGGTCGGCTTCATACCACTTGGTAAATATTCGTTGATTACCAAACGACTTTGTCCTGTCATCTCATCAAATTGCTCTGTCGCACTAATACCTGGTTCAATATCTTCAAAAGTCACTGTACCTGCATCTTCAGCAATAATTGGCGTAGAGTATGGATCCCAATCAGCAATGGTAATTTGTTCATTATTTGACGGATAAGCTAACAATGTTTTGGTATCCACAACACTATTATCATTAATATCAATAATAGAATCTCGTGGAATATAATGACGAATTGCTTCTCTATCATCATCCGCAACTACAGCAAAAATACCCTTTTCTTTAACGATATCACCTTTTTTAATTTCGTGAATTCGCTCCAAATAATCCCCTCTGAGCTTATAATATTTAACAATACCCTTAGCATCAGCATGAATTTTTTGAATAATTGGTTCTCCGTTTTTAACCTTTAGCTCACTTGCATAAGGAATACGGCTTGGAACATTCCATCCCTCTTTAATAACTTCTACAATACTTTCATTGATATCAACACTATCACCATTGATATAAGGAATATAAAATTTACCCTCAATTTTACCACTCACACCTGCAAGCTCATTTGGTTTTGCAAAGTCACTTTTTCTAAGTGTATATTTTATTGTTTCACTTTCACCCGCAATAGAGATAACTGTTTCTTCGTGTGCTGTATCAATTTCAATAATACCCTTAATAGGTGCTTTTATTTTTGGTTCAACAAGTAAAATAGCTGCATTTCTACGATTTGCAACAATGTTTTTGCCCTCTTTAGTCGTATAAGTTTTAACATTGTAATAACGGATAAAACCCTCTTTTTGAGCAATGACTTGGCGATCTTGTGATTCTGTTGATGCCGTACCACCAATGTGGAATGTACGAAGTGTCAACTGAGTACCAGGCTCACCAATAGATTGTGCGGAAATAATACCCACTGCTTCACCAGGACGTACCAATGTTCCCTCAGCTAAGTTTGTACCATAACATTTAGCACACACACCTTTTTTAGCTTTACATGTAATCGGTGTTCGAATCACAACAGACTTAATACTTGCATCTTTAAGTGCTTGTGCTTTCTTCTCATCAATCAATGTTCCCTCGGTAAAAAGAACCTCATTGGTAATGGTATCAATCACATCTTCTGCGAGTACACGACCTGTTGCTCGTTCATACAATGATTCAACAAGCTCACCGCTTTCACTGATTTTTGTGATTTCAACACCTTCGTGTGTACCACAATCATCCATCGTCACTTTAACGTTTTGAGCAACGTCAATCAACTTACGTGTCAAATAACCCGCATTCGCCGTTTTAAGAGCGGTATCCGCAAGACCTTTACGCGCACCGTGCGTTGAAATAAAGTATTCAAGAACATTTAGACCTTCACGGAAGTTTGAAATAATTGGCGTTTCAATAATACTTCCATCTGGCTTGGCCATAAGACCCCTCATACCCGCTAACTGACGGATTTGAGCCGCAGAACCACGCGCACCAGAGTCTGCCATCATATAAATAGAGTTAAATCCACCTTTATGGCTCTCTGTAAGCTTCATCATCTCAGAAGCCACGTCATTGTTTGTATCCGTCCAGATATCAATAATTTTGTTATAACGCTCTTGCTCGGTCAATAAACCTGAACTGAACTGTTTTTGAATCTCACGTACTTTTTTCTTCGCTTCTTTGATCTTTTTCACTTTTGTTTCAGGAACACGAATATCATCAATAGAAACGGAAATACCTGCACGAGTAGCGTATCTAAAGCCAAGATTTTTTAGATTATCTAAAAATCCTGCCGTAATACCAATGCCACCCTCTTTAAAGATATAATCAACTAACCCACCAATATTTTTCTTTTTCAAAATTCTGTTCCACAATTCTTCTGGTACAAAATCTGGCAAAATAGATTTCAAAATAAGACGACCTGCGGTTGTAAAGAGAACTCTATCACCAATAATCGTTTTAATTTTTGCATGAATATCAAGATATCCTGAGTCAATTGCAATATGAACTTGATCAATATTAGAGAAAATCTTATTACTGCCTTTTGCATCTTTTTTCTCTAGCGTTAAGTAGTAAAGACCCAAAACCATATCTTGTGTTGGCACGGTGACCGCTTTACCCGAAGCTGGAAGTAAGATGTTCATGGAACTAAGCATTAAAATTTTACACTCAGCAATCGCCTCTTGAGACAATGGAACGTGAACCGCCATCTGATCGCCGTCGAAGTCCGCATTGAACGCCGAACAAACGAGTGGATGTAAACGAATCGCTTTTCCATCGATCAAAACAGGGTGAAACGCCTGAATAGAGAGTTTGTGAAGTGTCGGTGCACGGTTTAACATCACGGGATGCCCTTTAACCACTTCTGCTAAACATTCCCAAACCTCATTGGTTTTCATGTCAATCATTTTCTTTGCTTGTTTAACCGTTGTTGCATACCCTTTTTCTTCAAGACGCGCTAACAAATGCGGTTTAAACAATTCAAGAGCCATCTGTTTTGGTAGACCACATTGATCCATTCTCAAGTTTGGTCCCACAACAATAACCGAACGACCTGAGAAGTCAACCCTTTTACCAAGCAAGTTTTGACGGAAACGACCTTGCTTACCTTTGATAATTTCTGAGAGCGATTTTAAAGGACGCTTATTAGCACCTTTGACCGCATTGGCACGACGACCATTATCAAACAACGCATCCACTGCTTCTTGAAGCATTCTTTTTTCATTGCGAATAATAATCTCAGGAGCGTCTAGTTCCATCAAACGTTTTAAACGAGCATTTCTATTGATAACACGACGGTATAAGTCATTCACGTCAGAAACGGCAAACTTTCCACCATCAAGTGCTACAAGAGGTCGTAAATCTGGTGGAAGTACTGGCAACATCGTGATCATCATCCATTCAGGACGATTACCACTGTTCAAGAATGCTTCAACCACTTTAAGACGTTTAACAATTGTTTTTTTCTTTGCTTCTGAACTTGTTTGATTAATTTCTTCTTTAAGTTGCCCTAAAATCTCTACTAAATCAAGGTTTGCTAACAAATCACGAATAACTTCACCACCCATTTTAGCAACAAAGCCTGTGTCACAAAAACGCTGTTGTAAAGATTGATATTGCTCTTCATTTAAAACATCAAACACAGCAACTTTATTTTTATTTTCAGCATCATAAAAAGCCTCACCCGCTTGCTCGACAATATATGCTTCATAATAGAGTACACGCTCTAAATCTTTCATTTTCACACCAAGCAGTGTACCAATACGACTTGGCAAAGAATTCACATACCAAATATGCGCAACAGGTGTTACAAGTTCAATATGTCCCATACGTGAACGGCGAACTTTAGTGCTGGTAACTTCAACGCCACATTTTTCACACTTGATGCCTTTATAACGCATCTTCTTATATTTGCCACACAGACACTCATAATCTCTTACTGGTCCAAAAATTTTGGCACAAAAGAGACCATCACGCTCAGGTTTTAGTGTTCGATAATTAATCGTTTCTGGTTTTTTAACCTCACCATAACTCCATGAACGAATTTTTTCAGGACTCGCAAGTCGTAATTGAAATGCTTTAAAATCCCTAGGACGGCTCTCTTCGTGAATCTCAATTGGTTCTAGTCGTGTCATCTTCTTCCACCTCATCATAAATCTCAACATCTAAAGCCAAAGACTTCAACTCATTTGTTAAAACATAGAATGTTTCAGGTATTCCCGTTTGTGGTACATTTTCACCACGTGTGAGTGCTTTATAAGCTAAAATACGTCCTTCAACATCATCAGATTTAACAGTCAACATCTCTCTTAGGGTATGTGCTGCACCGTAAGCTTCCAATGCCCATACTTCCATCTCACCAAATCTCTGACCACCAAAGAGTGCTTTACCACCCACTGGCTGCTGCGTAACGAGTGAGTATGGTCCGGTACTTCTTGCATGTACTTTTTCGTCAACTAAGTGATGGAGTTTTAACATGTACATGTAACCCACATTGACTTTTTCATGCATTTTTTGACCCGTCATACCATCGTATAAATGTGTCTTTCCATCTGTATCAATTTTTGCCATTTCAAAGAGTTTTTCAAACTCTTCAATATTAACACCTTCAAAGATAGGACTTGCAAACTTAACGCCTCTACTCCAATCTCTTGCATAAATTAACAACTGTTCATCATCTAATTTATCGATAAAATTCTTTGCATCCATCAGTTTTGCTACTTCTGCAATATGAATCATTTTCTCACGAAGTGATTTAATCCAGTCACCTTGTTTCTCTTTAAAAATTTCTTCAATTTGATCACCTAAACGCTTACCAACCAAACCTAAATGAACTTCTAAAATCTGTCCAATATTCATACGACTTGGAACGCCTAGTGGATTTAAAACGATGTCAACAATTTCGCCGTTTTTAAGATATGGCATATCGACTTCACGGACAATATTAGAAACAATACCCTTATTTCCATGACGTCCCGCCATTTTATCGCCAACCTTCAGTTTACGCTTAGTAGCCACATATACTTTCACAAGTTTGACAACACCACTTGGCAAAATATCATCTTTTTCAATGATATTCAACTTTTCATCGTGAACTTCTTTAAGTTTTTTCTTCTCATTTTGGAAATAAGCTTTAAGATCTTTATATTCATCTTGTACATCATTTGAAAATGCTTTAACAATAGAATTAATAGAAAAACGATTAACGTTTTGAAGATCTTCTGCTTTAATAAAATCACCTTTTTTATAGTTGTTTTTACTAATTTCTTGATCTTCTTGCAATGCATTTTTAAGCAATAATGCATTAATTCTAAGCATTTCTTCACGGTCTAACATCAAAAGTTTATCATGATGTTCACGATCCAAAATCTCTTTTTCCTGCTCGTAAGCTTGAACAGCACGCGGATCTTTGTCATAGCCCTTTTTGGTGAAGATCTTGACATCAACAACAATACCCTCTAACGAAGGTGTCGCATACAATGATTTGTTAACAACATGACCTGCTTTTTCACCAAAAATTGCACGTAAAAGTCTCTCTTCAGGCGTAGGTTTTACTTCACCTTTTGGTGAAACTTTACCGACCAAAATCATGCCAGGAGTAATATAGGTACCTACTTTTACAATACCACTATCATCAAGATGAGCAAGTTCTTCTTCTTTAACATTTGGAATATCTTTAGTGATTTCTTCAACGCCATCTTTAAGCTCGCGTGCTTCAATCTCTTTTTCATAAATATGAACACTTGTAAAAGCATCTTCACGAATCATTCTCTCGCTAATAACAATTGCATCTTCATAGTTATAACCATTCCAAGGCATAAAAGCAACCATAGCATTTTTACCAATGGCAAGCTCACCTTGATCCATACTTGGACCATCAGCAATCACACCACCTGCTTCTACCATATCACCTTTTCTTACAATTACTTTTTGGGTAAACGTTGTATTTTGATTGGTTCTAAGATTTTTTTGAAGTGCATAATGATCAATAAATGCACCATTTTCATCTTCACCTAAAATATAAACATTTTTATTATCAACCTTCTCAACGACACCAGCACGTCTAGCTTTAATGGCTTCCCATGAATCACGAGCAGCAATTTTTTCAACCCCTGTACCTACAATAGGTGCATCTGATTTTACTAATGGTACAGCCTGACGTTGCATGTTTGAACCCATCAATGCACGGTTTGCATCATCATGTTCCAAGAAAGGAATCAAAGAGGCAGCAACACCTGCAATCATCATTGAAGAAAGGTCGATTAAATCAACTTTTTCTTTTTCAATCAATACCGTCTCACCATCAACCCTAACTTCAATCAAATCTTCAACAATTTCATTGTTTTCATTGATCTTAGTACTCGCAGGGGCAATAACTAATCCCTCTTCTTGTGTTGCTGTAATATAAATAATTTCATCTGTAATGCGAGCATTTTCAACTTTACGATATGGTGCTTCTACAAAACCTAGATCATTTACTTTTGCATACATTGAAAGGGTATTAATCAAACCAATATTTTGACCTTCTGGTGTTTCAACAGGACAAATTCTTCCATAATGTGTTGGATGAACGTCACGAACTTCAAAGCCCGCACGCTCTTTTACAAGACCGCCTTCACCAAGTGCAGATAGACGACGTTTATGCGTAATTTCACTTAGAGGATTCGTTTGATCCATAAATTGAGATAACTGCCCGCTTGAGAAAAACTCAGCAACAGCAGAAGTAATCATTTTTGAATTAATCAAATCATGGGGCATTAACTCTTCAACATTACCACTAAGTGCTGTAAATTTATCACGAATCGCTTTTTGCATCTTAATAAGACCAGAATGTAATTCATTCGCTAAAAGCTCACCAATAGCCCTAATTCTTCTATTACCTAAATGATCCCTATCATCAATATGACCTTGACCATTTTTAACTTTAATTAAATATTTAGCCGTTTTTATAATATCTTCGCTGGTCATAATGGTGACATATTCAGGGACATCAAGACCTAACTTATGATTCATTTTCATACGACCTACTTTTGTTAAGTCGTATCTTTCGGAATTAAAAAATAGATCTTTTACAAAAAGTTTTGCAGCTTCTTTAGTTACAGGTTCACCTGGACGCATAACTTTATAAATACGAATAGCCGCCAAATCATTTTCATCTTCAACATTTTCTGTTTGACGAAGAAGTTTTAACGTCTCAGTATCAGCAATAAACGAGTTGATAATTGCATCATCTACTCCACTAGCAAGATCATTGGCAATTTCAATGGTTTCACATTTTTGTTCAATAATTTTTGCTAATTTTCCTTCATCAAGTTGTGTTAACGTATCATACAGGACTTCACCACTTTCTTGATCAATTATTGGAGAAGATAAGAAACGATTTACAAGAATTTCAACAGGATATTCGATAAATTTAATACCATCTTCAATAAATTTCTCTGCTTTCTTTCGAGCCAAACGTTTACCTGCTGCTAAAAGAAGGTTTCCATTCTCATCTTTAAGGTCAAAGTCAACACGACCTAAGAAATTATCTGCTGAAAACTCAATCAAAAATTTGTTATCACGAATTAAAATATTAAGGACTGGATAAAAAAGTTTCAAAATATCTTGTTTGCTGTAACCTAAAGCACGGAATAAAATTGTAATAGGCACTTTTCTACGTTTATTAATTCTTACGAAAAGTGTATCTTTAGCATCGTATTCAAAATAGAGCCATGAACCACGATCAGGAATAATTTGTGCATTATAAATCAATTTATTGACAACTGTTGGGCTCTCTTCTTCTTTGAAGATAACACCAGGACTTCTATGAAGTTGATTAACAACCACTCTTTCAACACCATTAATAACAAATGATGTTCTGTCGGTCATTAAAGGAATTTCACGAATAAAAATTGCTTGTTCTTTAATGTCTTTTACACCAGTTTTTTCAGCAGTTTTTTCATCTTTATCCCAAAGGATAAGACGAATATTCATTTTTATACTTACAGAATACGTGAGCCCTCGCTCCATACATTCTCGGACAGTATATCTTGGTTTTCCAATTTCAGATCCAGCATATTCTAAAGTGATTCTATTTTGGGGATCATGAATGGGGAAAATAGATTTAAAAACCTTCTCTACACCACTCTCATCATGGAGATTTTCAACATTTAAAAATTGCTCGTAACTCTTTTGTTGAAGTTGGAGTAGATTGGGTACATCAATTTTTTTAGGGACTTTTGAAAAATCGACTCTAAGACGATTTCCAGATTTTAAGCTATTTAACATGAGTCTACCTCGTGTAGTTGTTTGAAAAGGGCAGTGGGTTCATCTATCGTTGATAGAATGTATAACGACTAATAATAATATCCTAAGAAAGTTTGGGAAGAGAAGCCGAAGCTTCTCTTAGTAATAACATTACTTGATTTCAGCGACAGCGCCAGCTTCTTCAAGTTTCTTTTTAATTTCTTCAGCAAGCTCTTTAGATACACCCTCTTTAATTGTAGTAGGTGCACCCTCAACTGCATCTTTAGCCTCTTTAAGACCAAGACCAGTAATTTCTCTTACGACTTTAATAGCGTTAATTTTCTTCTCGCCACCATCTTTAAGGATAACATCAAATTCAGTTTTTTCTTCAGCAGCAGCAACAGCAGCAACTGCACCACCTGCAACCATAACTGGAGCAGCAGATACACCAAATTTTTCTTCGAAATCTTTAACAAGTTGACTTAATTCAAGTACGCTAAGACCTGAAATATACTCTAATACGTCTTCTTTTGAAATTGCCATTTCAAATCTCCTCTTTTTTATTATAAATTTAAATAAAGAACATTGCGTTCTAAAAATCTTTACATCTGTTTTTACATGTAAAGAAAATACAATTTACTCTGAATCTTGTTTTTTAGCACGAAGTGCATCAAGACCAATTGTAAAGTTTGTAATTGGTGCCATCCAAGTTGAAAGAAGCATTCCAATAAGCTCATTGCGAGATGGCATTTTAGAAAGGGCTTCAACTTTAGTAGCGTCAACAACTTCTCCACCAGCAAAACCAGATTTAATAATAAAATTAGGGTTTGTTTTGGCAAAGTTTGCAACAATTTTAGTAACAGCTAACTGATCTGCGCCCCAAACAAAAATGTTGGTGTCTTTAAGTTCAAGACCTTCCATTTCCGCATTTTTTAATGCAATGGCTGCTAAAGTATTTTTAATAACTTTAACTTGTACAGACTCAGGTCGTGCACTATTTCTTAATGCTTCAATTGCTTTAACATTAAGACCTTTGTAATCACAAACAACTAAACCGTCGGAAGATTTGAATTCTTCAGCTAGAGAACTAATAAATTCAGCTTTCTCTTTTTTTGTCAATTTTTCTCCTTTCCAACTGGTGATTTCAAGTAGAGCTGGTTAAACCAAATTAAGCTTTCGCCTCCACTATCTCCAATCAAAGATTAATTACTATTTAATTTTATTTACTTAAGATCAATCAATTCTTGATTTTCAAGATTCATTGATGGACTCATTGTGAGTGAAAGTGCTGCACATTTAATATACTTACCTTTTGCAGCAGCTGGTTTATGTTTATTAATCGCTTTAATAAACGCTTCAAAATTTTCTCTAATTTGTGCATCAGAAAAACTAATTTTACCAATACCAGCATGAATATTACCTTGTTTATCAACACGGAAGTTTACTTGACCACCCTTGTTGTTTTCAACAGCTTTTGCAACATCCATTGTTACTGTACCAGTCTTTGGATTTGGCATAATACCTTTTGGTCCAAGAATACGACCTACTTTACCTACTAAACCCATCATATTAGGTGTAGCGATTAAAACATCAAAATTAATACGACCTGCTTGAATTTCTTCAATCAAATCATCGCTACCCACAATATCTGCACCCGCAGCTTTTGCTTCATCTGCTTTTTCGTCTTTTGCAATAACAGCAACACGTACTGTTTTACCCGTTCCAGCAGGAAGAACAACAGAACCTCTTACCATTTGATCCGCATGACGTGGATCAACATTAAGCTTCAATGCTACTTCAATGGTTTCATCAAACTTTGCAGAAGCTAAATTTTTGATATTTGCCAATGCTTCATTTACTGAATACTTTTTTTCTTTATCTACTTTTTTCAAAAGTTCTTGAAAACGCTTATTTATTCTTTTTGCCATTTAATATCTCCGCATAATTTTGCTTCCGCCTTTATAATAACCCTGACGGTAAAGGGATAAGGTTAATCGACGACTGTAATACCAATACTTCTAGCAGAACCCGCAATAATTTTTACAGCTTGTTCTTTATCTGTTGTATTAAGATCGGCAATTTTTCTCTCAACGATCTCAAGAATTTGAGACTTATTCAATGTTCCAACTTTATTTTTCAAAGGATTACTTGAACCACTTTTAATACCTGCTGCTTTTTTAATGAGATCAGTTGCAGGTGGTTGTTTTGTAATAAATGTAAAACTTTTATCTGCATAAACCGTGATAACAACAGGAATCTTAAAACCTGCCAAATCTTTTGTTTTTTCATTAAATGCTTTACAAAACTCCATAATATTAACACCACGCTGACCAAGTGCTGGACCTACTGGAGGTGATGGATTTGCTTTTGCAGCTTCAATTTGCAATTTAATTTCGCCAATGACCTTTTTTGCCATTTTTTTTCCTTTACGCTTAAACTATTTTTTCAACTTGAGAATAAAGAATCTCGACTGGTGTACTTCTACCAAAGATTGAAACATTGAGTGTGAGTTTGCCATGAACCATATCATATTCTTCAACAGAACCCGTGAAGTTTGCGAAAGGACCTTCTGTAATCCTAACACTCTCACCTGTTTCAAAGAAAATTTTTGGTTTTGGAGCGCCTTTTTTCTCAGCTTTTTCCAAAATCAAAGCAATATCTTTTTCACTCAAAGGTGTAGGTTTTTTTGACTCACCAATAAATCTTCCAACTTTTGGTAATGATTGAATAAGATGCCACAATGCTGTATCTAAATCTAGTTTTGCAAATGCATAACCAGGATACAAACTTCTTTCACTAATCTTTTTCTTACCATTCTTTACTTCGATTACATCTTCTGTCGGAACAACAATTTGCTCTAACTTTTCAGCGATACCATGATCATTGACAAGAGTAACGATTCCTTTTTTGACAGCTTGCTCACTACCAGCATAAGTTTGAATTGCATACCATTTATGTGCCATTTTTTCTCCTTAAACCAAAGAAGATAAAGAAAAGGACATGATAGCATCAATCAATGCTAAAAAGAGTGAAATCACGGTTACAACGACAAAAACAGAAATGAAAGCATTTCGAATCTGCTCTTTAATCGGAAAAATAACCTTCGACAATTCAGCTTTAGAATGATGATAATAAGCTTTTAATTTTTCCATTATATTACCTCGACTAGTGGCAGGGTAGGAGGGACTCGAACCCCCAACCTGCGGTTTTGGAGACCGACGCTCTACCGTTGGAGCTACTACCCTACAATTAAGTTAAGTCAGAAAGAGACTTAACTTTTTAATTTAACTTCTTTATGAACAGTGTGTTTTTTAAGTCTTGGACAATATTTACTAAGCTCAACTTTTTCAGTAACTGTTTTACTGTTCTTAGTTGTCGTATAGTTAATATCACCACACTCTGAACACTTTAATCCGATTTTAACGGTCATGGAGATTTCCTTAACTAAATTACATGTAAGGGAAAACCCTTACATGCTAAAATTATTTGATGATAGCTGAAACAACACCTGCGCCAACTGTTCTACCACCCTCACGGATTGCAAAACGAGTACCTTCTTCAAGTGCGATAGGCGCAATAAGTGCTACTTTAATTTTTACGTTATCACCAGGCATAACCATCTCAGTACCTTCTGGCAATGAAATAGAACCTGTTACGTCTGTTGTACGAACATAAAATTGTGGTCTATAGTTATTAAAGAATGGAGTATGTCTACCACCTTCTTCTTTTGAAAGAACATAGATTTCAGCTTCGAAATCAGTGTGTGGAGTGATTGACTTTGGCTTACAAAGAACCATACCTCTCTCAACGTCCTCTTTTTTGATACCACGTAGCAAGATACCGCAGTTGTCTCCAGCTTCGCCTCTTTCCATCTCTTTACGGAACATCTCAACGCCTGTTACAGTTGTTGTTTGTGTTGCTTTGATACCTACGATTTCGATAGTTTCACCAATTTTAACAGAACCTCTGTCGATTTTACCAGTAACAACAGTACCACGACCTGAGATTGAGAATACGTCTTCGATTGGCATCAAGAAGTCTTTATCTGTTTCACGAACTGGCTCTGGAATATACGCATCAGCTGCAGCCATAAGAGCAAGAATTTTTTCGCCCCATGGTCCAACGGTACCAGCTTTTGCTTCTTCTAGTGCTTTAAGCGCAGAACCTGCAACGATTGGAGTATCGTCACCTGGGAAGTCATATGAGCTAAGAAGTTCACGAATTTCCATTTCAACGAGTTCAAGAAGTTCTTCATCATCAACCATATCTGCTTTATTCATAAATACAACAATATAAGGAACACCTACTTGACGAGAAAGAAGAATGTGCTCTCTTGTTTGTGGCATAGGGCCATCTGCTGCAGAAACAACAAGAATAGCACCATCCATTTGTGCAGCACCTGTAATCATGTTTTTAACATAATCGGCGTGGCCTGGACAATCTACGTGAGCGTAATGGCGATTTTCTGTTTCATACTCAATATGTGAAGTTGCAATGGTAATACCACGTTCTCTCTCTTCAGGAGCGTTATCAATACCATCATAATCTTTAAATTCACAAAGACCTTTTGTAGCAAGAACAGCAGAAATTGCAGCTGTAAGTGTAGTTTTACCATGATCAACGTGACCGATGGTTCCAATGTTAACGTGTGGCTTGGTTCTAGAGAACTTTTCTTTTGCCATTTTTTCCTCCGTAATGAGTTTTGTTTTTAATACATTTCAATTTGTCAAAGTTATTTAAAACTTTTAAGTGATGGAGCTCATAGAGGGACTTGAACCCTCGACCTCTTCCTTACCAAGGAAGTGCTCTACCCCTGAGCCATATGAGCCGACTACAAAAGGGTGGACCAAATTGTATCGAAACAACAACAATATATAGTTTGATTTTATTAAGAAAGGTAAGACTACTGAACTTGTTCTGTAGTGCCCTAAAGCAGAAGAAATTCAACAGCTCCCAGTTTGCTTATAAAATCGTTGGAGCGGGAGACGGGACTCGAACCCGCGACCCCCAGCTTGGAAGGCTAATGCTCTAGCCAACTGAGCTACTCCCGCAATGGTGGTGAGAGAAGGATTCGAACCTTCGAAGACATAGTCAGCAGATTTACAGTCTGCCCTCGTTGGCCACTTGAGTATCTCACCGTATTTTTACCATTTTCATTGCTGGTCAAACACTGTCTTTCACAAATAAAATGGAGCTGGTGAACGGAGTCGAACCGCCGACCTACTGCTTACAAGGCAGTTGCTCTACCAACTGAGCTACACCAGCATCCTGTGATTGTGAGGTGAAATTATATCTCAAAATATTTTCAAAGTCAATACTTTTTAGAGAAATGGTGTAAAATTACTAACGAAATCAAAATAAGAGGAAAAATTGATATGAAAATTCTATTTTCTCCTAGTGAAACAAAAACAGATATAACGAACTTTGGGGCTATTCAAAGGAAAAGTTTTATTTTTCCCTCATTATATGAAAAGCGGCTTACCATCTTAGAGCACTATCAAACATTCTTGCAAGAAGCAAGCACCCTTTCTCTTCAAAAGCTGTTTGGCTATAAGGATATGGAAAAAGTCATATATTATTCCAATATAAATCCTCTAACTGCTTTTACATGTAAAGCTATTGAAAGGTACAGTGGTGTTGCTTATGATTATTTAGATTTTAAGACCCTCGATTCTATCTCTCAATCTTTTGTTGAAGACCATGTCATGATTTTTTCAAATCTTTTTGGTCCACTTTTAGCTAAAGACTTAATTCCAGATTATAAAGTACATCAAGGAGAAAGTCTCAATGGGTTAAATCTTGCATCTTTTTACAAAGAGTCATTTAGTACCAGTATTGATGAGTGGATAGGCGATGAATGTGTACTGGATTTACGTGCAGGTTTTTATGAAAAATTTTATACACTCAAACGCCCTTTTATCAGTATGGAATTTCTTAAAAATGGAAAAAATGTTAGTCATTTTGCTAAAGCTTATAGAGGAAGTGTTTTAAGAACGATGGCACAGTATCGTCCAAAAGATGAAAAAGAACTCCAGCAAATTCCTTTTTTGGGTCTTAAAATTAAGGAAATCACACTCTCTAAGTTTAAACGAGAATACATTTTTGAGAGTATTGATTGATTTGAGTAAAATACGATACAATAGCCCCAAATTTGCATAAGGGGAAAGCTATGGATCTTTTACAATGGATTGTGATTGGTGTTTTAGTCTATGTTATCTATTATTTAATTAATAAGTACGAACGCAGAGTGAATGAACTGACTCGTCTTATTGAGCTTAATCGTGATGAAATCAATAAAAATAAAACAAATATTAAGAAAAATGCGGAAGGCGTAACCGCTAATAAAGAAAAAATTGAACAAATTCAATAATCCAAGAGGCATCTCATGCCTCCTTTCTTCCATTAACTACTTCCTGTTCTTTTGACTTAATTTTAATTCATTTTAGCAAGAGCGAGAGTATAATGCATCAAAATTCACTAAAGGATTACTATGTCTAAAATTGTATTAGTTACAGGAGCAACATCAGGTTTTGGTGAAGCAACGGCTACTAAATTTGCTATGGCAGGATATAAAGTTATTGTCACGGGTCGAAGACATGAGCGTTTAGAAGCATTAAAAAACAGACTTCCAAAGTGTGATATTTTACCTCTTTGTTTTGATGTCAGCAAAAAAGAAGAAGTTTTTCAAGCCATTGCTTCGCTCCCTCAAGCCTATAAAAACATTGATATTTTGGTCAATAATGCGGGACTTGCATTGGGATTGGAACGTGCTAATGAGGCAAATTTAGATGACTGGGAAAAAATGATAGATACAAATATTAAAGGGCTTTTATATGTCACCAAAGCTGTTTTGCCTATGATGGTAGAGCGCAAAACTGGTTACATTTTCAACCTCAGCTCTACAGCAGCCAGTTGGCCGTATGAAGGGGGCAATGTTTATGGCGCAACCAAAGCATTTGTCAAACAGTTTTCCCTGAACCTTCGAACCGATTTAAAAGGAACACATGTGCGTGTGACAAATATTGAGCCTGGATTTTCACAGACAGAGTTTTCAGATGTACGCTTTAAAGGTGATACGCAAAAAGCACACCAACTCTATGAAAATACCACACCCCTTTTAGCAGAAGATATCGCTCAGACCATTTTTACCCTTGCAGAACTTCCTGCGCATGTTAATGTCAATCGCATTGAAATTATGCCGACATGTCAAAGTTATGCCGGTCTTGTGGTTGAAAAGAAGAGTTAAATCTTTTTACATGTAAGAACTTTCTTACATGTAAATCTTATTTTGAGGAACCAATGAATCCAAACGAACACAAAAACAACCCTTTGCATGGCATTACCTTAGAGAAGATGTTGAGTGAATTGCACGCACACTATGGCTGGGAGAAACTTGATGAGATGATGCGTATGAACTGCTTTCATGAAAATCCTAGCATCAAATCGTGCTTGAAATTTTTTAGAAAAACACCCTGGGCACGCACAAAAATAGAAAAACTCTACCTTCACTTTCGCACACAAACAACAAAGTAAACCAGTGACATACGCAAAGGCTTTTGGCATTACCGCAATGGGGATGATTTTGATGAGTTTTGAATCCCCTCTTATTAAAATGACCCTTGTGAGTGCGCAAAATTTTACGTTTTACTTTGGTTTATGTATGTTTACGACAATGAATCTCACCCTTTTTTTGAAACACAAAACAGCCTTTTTTGCACTTTATAAAAAAGATTTTTTGATTATTTTTGCCAGTGGTTTTTGTATTGCGCTGAGTAATCTTTTTTTTATTCTGGCGATCAAGCACACCAGTGTGGCAAGTGCTGTTTTTATTTTAAGTACAGGACCGCTGATTAGTGCGGGGATTGGGTTTCTCTTTTTCAAACAAAAAACGCCTTTGCGCACTTTCATCGCTATCTTTTTTGTTTTTCTTGGATTGGGGTTTATCCTCTTTCATGATGTGGCTCTTGGCAATATGAAAGGCAATCTTTACGCGTTTGGCTGTGTTTTTTCTTTTGTATCGATGCTAACCATTTTAGAACGCAACAAAGAAGCAAATCGACTCGCATGTTTTGGAACGGGAGCGCTTTTGGCTTCTTGTCTAGCCGCACTGAGTGCGCCTATTGTTCTGCCAGATAGTTATTCACTGAGTATTATTGTAGGGGTTGGAGCTTTCTTAACACCGCTTTCTCGTGCGCTCATAGGCATAGGAACCAGATTCTTATCTTCAGTAGAAGTAGCCCTCTTAACGATTATTGAACCTGTTCTTGCCCCATTTTGGGTCTGGATTTTATTGAAGGAAGCACCGCATCCAAATACACTCTTAGGCGGTGCTATCATTGTGACAACCTTAATCATTCACTCGATTAAAACACATCAAGCGCATCAAAAAGACTAATGGTCTGAGGCAGTCAACTGTCCATACAGTACATTCAAATCACCTAAAACCCATGCATCAACAATCTTATCATCTTCAAATTTGAAAAAACAAGCCCCTGAGTAGCGAATACGATTTCCTGTGGGCTCAAACCCAAACAGTTTGCCTGTATGTGAGCCTGTGTAAACCAATCGTACAGCGGCTTTATCGCCTTCAACGACCACATCTTCAATCACATGGTACAGGTTTGAAAATGCACCAAAAAGCATTTTGGCATAGTCACCAAAACCATTAATACCTTCCACTTTCATACCTAGTGAACCTCTAAAATTAATGGTAGGACTTAAAAAATGATGTGCTTGGTCAAGCTTTTGCTCGTTCCAAACCACCTCATAATACTCTTCAATAATCTGACGTAGTTGTTTTGCCATTGGCTTTTTTTCCTTTTTCTGGTGCCTGTTTTGCAGTAGATTTGGAAGCTGGGGCATTTGCACCATTTTCAAACCAACTCTCACTTGCATCGTATTCAAATTCAAACACTTTATCAAAACCTTTTTTTTCTAACTCACTATCAAGGTTTTGAGGCGTGAGCCCTTTTTTCTTGCAAACTTCAAGAATCTCTTCAATATCTTCCTCGGGAATGCCACCATAACGCATCTCTAAAACTGCTTCGTTAGCCGTCATTATCTCTTTCTCATCTAAAAAATAGCCCTAAGACACTAGGGTCATTTACCGTCTGAACGCTCATTCAAACACCGCCACTACATCCTTACTATAACGTAGCAAAATTATAATCATTTTTTTTCAAAAAAAACCTAAAAATTACCTCAATCTATTCATAATATTCGCTATCTTTTTTATCGGTAACAAACATGTGTCCAGGGGCATGCGTGATGGCAAAAGGAAGTTTCATCTGCGTAATCACATTTTGAGGGGTCACACCACACGGCCAAAAGAGTGGAATTTCATCTTCTTTAATGACAATAGCATCGCCATAATCAGGATGTGTGACATCGTTAATACCTATCATCTCAGGATAGCCCACTTGAATGGGTGAACCGTGCATTCTAGGAAAATGACTGGTCACGACACACGCATCGGCGACTTTTTCTTTTTTAATCGGGCGCATACTCACCACCATTTCACCGCTAAAGCCTCCCACGGGCTTGAGTGCAATAGTGGTGCGATACATCGCCACATTTTTTTGCTCATCCACGTGGCGTAGAGGCATCCCGTTTTCAATGAGTGCAGTCTCAAATGAGAAGCTACATCCAATGAGAAAAAAGACCAAATCAGGCGTATAGTAAGGCGTTATATCCGTTACCGTTTCCACCAAAACGCCCTCACGTAAAATGTTGTATTTGGGGATTTCATTTAAGATATTTGCCCCAGGAGCTAAGAGTTTTGAAACATGCCCCTCTTCAATCACCTCAAGCACAGGAATCGCTTTTGAATTTTCACGAGCAAAGGCTTCAAACTCTTTGGCATACGCACGAGGCAGAGCAACCATATTCATCTGAATATACCCAGGGCACTCTCCTGCTGTCGGACGGGTAAATTCACCTTTGGCAATTTTAGCGCGAAGCTCTTTTGGACACATTTTCATCCTTTTTTTGGCACACATTGTAGCAAATTTTGGGTACAATTTTTTAACACCAACTTTTACATGTAAGGATTTTTATGCAGACATTTCAGAGCGTTGAAGAGATTGTTTTACAACACTCCACACGCCACATGGACAAAATTCAAGCACTCTTTCCTTTTGAGCACACCAAAAAAGCGGTCAATGCCTTTGTGCAACTTGAACGAGGCGTGGTTTTCATCTACACAGGATTTTACGTCGCAGGCTACGCTGAAACCGATGGTCCCATTGGTGCGTACTTTTTAGCTAAAGCGTTTGAAAAAATTGGCTTTAAACCCGTCATTGTGACGGATTCCTTTTGTGAGGGCTATTTTCCTGAGATTGAAACCCTTTACATTCCACTTCAAGGTTTACATGTAAACGAATACGAAGCCCTTTTAAACGAGCACAAACCCGTTGCTCACTTTTCTATTGAACGTTGCGGTCAAAATGCGCAGGGCGCTTACCTCAACGCCAGAGGTGTTTCGGTGAAAGAGTTTACCGCACCTGTGGATGAACTCTTTGCATTAGGAAGTAAAAGTGCTCCTAGTTTTGGCATTGGTGATGGGGGAAATGAAGTGGGCATGGGAAGTTTTGCCAAAGCACTTCAAAATAAAGAGTATTTTAATGACTATTGCGTCATTGCGTGTGATTATCCCATGATTGCTTCCGTGTCAAATTGGGGTGGATATGGCTTTATTGCAGAGCTTGAGCGGGTTTTACATGTAAACCTTCTACCTCCGTTTGAAGCGGTTGAGCAGTACCTAGCCTTCATCGTTTCTAAAGGCTCTGTGGATGGCATTAAACGAGAATCGGTCATGTCCGTGGATGGAAAAGAGTGGGCATTGGAACCTGAAATTTTAAAAGCACTAAAAGATTACGCAACCAAAGGATAAGCAATGAAAGTGATCTGTTCACACTGTTTAGCAACCAATAACGTCCCAAAACTAGACGTCTATAAAAAAGCTAATTGCGGAAAATGCAAAGCTTCTTTGCTTGACCCGCACCCTATCGCACTGAGCAGCGATAACATAGAAGCCATTTTAAAAAGTACCGATGTGCCCGTCATTGTCGATTTTTGGGCACCGTGGTGTGGACCATGCAAAATGTTCGCTCCTGTCTTTGAACAAGCCGCACGTGCCTATCCTCTTCGTGTTTTATTCGCCAAAGTCGATACCGAGGCCGAGCAATTTTTAGCCACCCGCTTTAAAATCCGCTCGATTCCAACCATAATTGTCTTTAAAGAGGGTAAAGAAGTGGAACGTGTCAGTGGAGCGATGAACGATGAAGGTTTGGATAGATTTGTGGAGAGGTTTTTGTAATTTTTCTTTCATTTTGAAATATTTTTAATCACCTCTTTTTTACTGGGCTATGATAAGCACATTAAAACAGTGAGGTGAGAAATGATTTTAGGAAAATGCCCCTTTTGTGGTGGCAATGTGCTTTCACAAAAGATAACCGCTAGAGGTCAAAAAATAAATCTTTACCATTGTGAACATGCCATCAAAGAGCGTGATATGAATGATGATTATGTTTTTAGTGCCACGTCCACCTGTCGTTTTCAAGTTTACTCCAATGCACTCTTGCGCTGGAATAAACGAAGTTTGAGTGAGTCTGAGATGAAAAAACTGCTTCAAGAGGGACAAATTGTAGTGCGCTTGCATGGGAAAAAAGGAACACGTGAATATTTTAAATACGTCGTTACTGATCCAGAATATGGCCTGAGCATCTTGTGGGATAGCGAAGTTGCATAAATCTTTACATGTAAAAGAAGTTAAGAGCCAAATACAGGAGAAGGCATGTCGATATAATAGCCTTGAGAATAATCAATACCTAACTGTTTGACAGCGGAAAGTACTGTACTAGAATGCACAAACTCTGCCACGGTTTTAATACCCAATTTTTTAGAAAAGCTCACAATGGTTTCCACAACAATTTGCGCATTTCTGTCTTTATCAAGTTCTTTAATTAAACTGCCATCTATCTTAATAAAATCAGGCTTTAATTTAATGACATACGAAAAATTGGAAAAACCACTTCCAAAATCATCTATGGCAACTTTAGCGCCATAACGTTTAATTTCGTAAAAAAAGAGCAAGACTTTATTAAAATCTTGCACTTTTTCAGATTCTAAAAGCTCAAATGTTACACGATGCCCCATATTTGATGTTCTTAATTTTTCAATAATAAAATCACAAATCTCTGGATTTATAATATCTTCAAAGGAGAGATTGATACTAAAATCAAAGAGGTATTCTTCAAAAATTTTAAAACTCTTTTCAATAATCATCATGGTAATTTTGTCATACACCTTAATGGTTTTTGCGACAGGAATAAAGTTATTGGGATCGTGAATCACCCCTTCTTCATCAATTAAACGAGAGAGTGCTTCAAACTTTACAATTTCATTGGTTTTATTATTAATAATGGGCTGAAAATAGGGCACAATCCCCGAAGCATCGACAATAGCTTTACGTATTTTTGAAGCATATTTGAGGTTGTTTTCATACTCTTGCGAAAAGCTCATACTGTCTTCATAAATCCAATACTTAAGTTGTTGTTGTTTTGCATATTTAAGCGCCATATTCACTTTGGAAAATATATCATGATTAGATCTACTCGCACTTGAGGAGAGGGTGCAATCAACATAAATTTCTGTTTGTGCATAGGCATATTTTAAGTGTGTTAATTTTTTAGAGAGAGATTCGATGTATTCTTTTAGAAGATAAAAATTCATCTTTTCTTTGATTAAAATCGCAAATTCATCTCCAGCAATGCGATAAACCGTTCCATCTTTTTGGCTCTCTTTTAAGCTTTTAGCAAAAGACTCCAAAATAAAATCCCCCACAACAAAACCATAAAAATCATTCAAAAGTTTAAAATTATCAATATTGGCAAGAATCAGTGTAAATTCATTCTGCTCTTCAAGATCATGACGTAATTTATAAAGGTTGGGTAAACGTGTCAAAGAATCGGCATAAAACTGTTCAACAAGGCTTTCTTGCATTAATTCTAATTCTCGTGAGAGCATGTCAATCTTTTCAGATGAAGAGATCTCTTTTGGGACACTTTTTTGCATTGTCTGCCTTTATTGAAATCTTAAATAATGGGGAATCATCATTGTAGCAAAAGTTGAATAAATTATAAAAAAACCTATGTAAGAGGCTAATTCTTCTTGAAGTTTTTTGTGTTACAATTTTTAAACCTCAACAAAAGGAGATAGGATGTCTTTGAAAAAATATTGTGTGGTACTTATTCCATTCTTATTCATGATCAACGCATATTCAGCAGGAAGAAACAGTGAAGTTGAAGTCCCTCGAACAGCGTACAAAGATCCTTACAAATACTACATTTTATCAGATACGAAACAAGCGACCATTCATCAAGTGAGCCTTAAGCGCCTTAGTTACGACACCATCTTATACATCAAAGTAGAAATCAACTGCCCTTCACGTGTCTTACGAGAAATGGGACATAACATTAACTCCCTCAAAGCCATTACAACTAACACTCCTACACAATGGTATCAACCCACTATTGGAAGTGCACAAGCAGATATTATCACCTACGTGTGTCGCTAAGAGAGCAATTGCTTTAACAGAGGCTCCATCTCTTCATAATCATCACGCTGGCTAAAGGCTTCAAAGAGTTGCATTTTCAGTGCAAAAACTTGCGAATCAAAAAATATGCTAGAGCTTCCAAAATCAAGCCCACTGATGCCTAGCGTATTCATGGCTTCCCACACTTCAGGAGAACTCAGGGTACTCAGTGTATCTTGAGCGACAAGCTGTGTCAGCCACGAATTATCACCCTTGTTGGCTTTGGTGGAGTCATAATGGAGTAAAAAATCCTCAAAACTCCCCTCTTCTTTCTTGATAGAGTTGTACAATCCATACCCAATTCCCGCATACGGGTCTAGCTCAAACAGTCTGCTTTCCATGGCTTACTCCTTTTACATGTAAAAGCAAAAAATATACCTTTTTATCTTTACATGTAAAAACATGACAAATCGTTCATTAAGTGAATGTTTGATAAAATGCACGGATTTGGTTACTCGCAACCAGCCCCCATCTCATATCATAACGAAGAGGTACTGCTCATGGTGTATCAGCACAAAGATTTGATTGGTCTAAGAGACCTCTGTAAGGAAGAAATTCTTTCGTTTATTAACTTAGCCAAAGAATTTAAAGCACTCAATAATAGTGATGTCAAAAAATCTCCCTCTTTACACGGTAAAACGGTTATTAACGCATTTTATGAAAATTCCACACGTACCCGTGTCTCTTTTGAAGTGGCTGCTAAACGCCTTGGCGCTGATGCTATTAACTTTTCATCCTCTCAAAGCAGTTCTAAAAAAGGGGAAACCCTAGTGGATACCATTCGCAACATGGAAGCGATGAAAACGGATATTTTTGTTTTGCGCCATCCAAACTCTGGTGCAGCGCACTTTGTCGCTCAAAACAGTGATGCTTCCATTGTTAATGCAGGCGATGGTCTTAACGAACACCCTACACAAGGCTTGCTTGATTTGTTTACCATTTTACAGCACAAAGGGAGTTTTGAGAACTTAACGGTTTCTATTATTGGCGATATTGCCCACAGTAGAGTTGCACGCTCAGATATTTGGGCGATGCGAAAACTAGGCATTAACGTTAAACTCTTTGGTCCTCCGATGATGCTTCCTGTGCACATGGAAGTTTTTGACTGCCATGTCTGCTCTTCCATGGAAGAAGCGGTGGAGGGAAGCGATGTGATTATTATGCTTCGTATTCAGCTGGAGAGACAAGATGGCACACTCTTTCCCTCTGTTCGTGAATACTCCAAATTTTTTGGACTTACCTCTACACGCATGAAACTGGCAAATAAAAACGCCATCGTTCTTCATCCAGGACCGATTAATCGAGGTGTGGAGATGAATTCCGATGTGGTCGATAACAAGGATTACTCCGTGATTTTAAATCAGGTTGAAAACGGTGTTGCTATTCGTATGGCAGTCCTTCATACCTTGAACCTTTATAGAAAAAGTAGGAATATGTAATGAAAACTTTAATCAAAAACGGCATTATTGTGAATAGCGATGGTCAAATAAAAGCAAATGTACTTATTGAAGATGAGATGATTGTGGATATTATAGAGCATGAAGTGCAAGCCGATAAAATCATTGATGCATGTGGCAATTACATTATGCCAGGGCTTATTGATATGCACGTGCATTTTAGAGACCCAGGGCAAGAGTATAAAGACGATGTCATCTCAGGCAGTGAAACCGCCGTTGCAAGTGGGGTAACCACCTGCCTTCCAATGGCAAACACGTTTCCTATTAATGACAACAGCTCGATTACTCGTGCGATGATTCAAAAAGCTAAACAAAGAGGCTTGATTGATTTATTGCCTATTGGTGCGATTTCGCAAGGTTTGCATGGAGACCGCATTGTAGAGATGGGCGATATGATCGAAGCAGGAGCGGTGGCGTTTTCAGACGATGGACTCCCCGTATCTGATAGCAGTGTTATGCGAGATGCCTTAGAGTATTCTCGTGGATTTAACTCCTTTGTCATCAGCCACTCAGAGGATTGCTCACTCTGCCGTAAAGGCGTGATGCATGAGGGTGAAATTTCAACCATTTTAGGTCTTAAAGGTATGGCTTCTGAGAAAGAGGAGATTATGATTTCTCGGGATATGCTTTTAGCCAAACTCACCAAAGGGCATATTCATATCGCACATGTAAGTTCTGCGTGGTCGCTTAAACTCATTGAACTTGCTAAACAAGAGGGGATTAACATTACCTGCGAAGTCACTCCACACCACTTTAGCTTTTCTGATAAAAACCTTCTCTCCTACAATACCCACTTTAAAATGTCTCCACCGCTTCGTAGCGAAAATGACATTAACGCTATTCGAGAAGCGCTTAAAAGTGGTTTGGTGGATGTCATCGCAACTGACCATGCCCCACACCATAACGATGATAAATTTGTCGAGTTTGACAATGCCCCTTTTGGTATCTTAGGACTGCAAACCCTTGTGCCACTTACTTTAAAACTGGTCAATGAAGGAATCATTTCCCTTGAGCGCATGGTTGAACTTACCTCAGCCAACCCCGCAAAAATTTTGAACCTCAAAACAAAGGGAAAAATTGCCAAAGGAATGCTTGCGGATATTGCGATTATTGATCCCAATAAAGAGTATATTTACGATGAGAGCATCAACAAATCAAAATCCAAAAACTCGCCACTTTTTGGAGAAAAACTCACAGGTGCTGCGGTGATGACACTTAAAAATGGTCGTGTGGTGTATGACTTTCCTCACTGTTTATAAGCCTTACATGTAAAGATGCAAGAGGTGACTTTACATCACTTCTTGCGCCATTTTTTGCATCGCTTGAGCGCTTACATGTAACGCTTCAAGTTCCTCTGGAAGCAGTTTATACTTTAAAATTTTACTCGCACCTTTTTTAGTTACCACCACAGGGACATTAAGCACCACATCATGCAAGCCATATTCACCATCAAGGTAGACACCCAGCGGTAAAACAGAGTGCTCATCGTTAGCAATGGCACGAATAATGCGAAACACACTCGCCGCTGTGCTGTGGTTGGTGTTGCCTTTTTTGTAAAAAATCTCAAAACCTGCGTTTAAAACATCTTGGTAAATTGCTTCACGGTTGAGTCGTGGTAAGCCATTGAGCTCACAAAATGTGTCGACATCCAATCCACAAATATTGCAAATGCTCCACGGAAGCGTACTTCCCTTACCGTGTTCACCCAAAATATACCCATTGATATTTTTAGGATCAATGCCTACTTTTTTACTCACAATTTTCATAAATCGAGCCGTATCGACCAGCGTGCCTGAACTAATCAAACGCTCCCTTGGATAAAGCGCTTCTTTGTAAGCAATGTGGGTAAGAACATCCACAGGATTGGTCACCATGATAAGAATGGCATGAGGAGCATAGGTATAAAGTTTATGAATAATCTCACGAATGAGTGTGGCATTTTCATGCAACAATTCATCTCGTGTTTGACTCCCCTTCAGTTGTGCCCCTGCGGTAATGACAATTACATCGCACTGCGCAAATGGGTGTTACGTGCATAGGTAAATGACTCCACATACGAGAAATCCGCCACCTCTCCCAATGCCTTTTGCGTATTTCGATTGACTAAGACAATCTCACTCATATTTCCCAGCGTTAAAAGGTAATTGACCAATTCAACCCCAACACCACCCGCTCCAATAATCCCTACACGAATGAACTTTCTTTAAACAAATGCGACAGTATAACACGCATTAAGGTGCGTTAATGTGTTAAAAAATAAGCGTATTAAGGGTACTTCTACGCTTCGCTTGACATGTGTGAAAAGGAGTGTTGAGGGAAAAAAGAAAAAGAAACGCTCGAACTGGGCGATTCGAGCGTTGGTATAAAAAATTTTTAGATTGTTCACAAAAAGGAGGTTTTTGTCTTACACGTAAAAGTATAGGGGATAAGCTTAAATAATAAACGAACAATTATTAAACAAATCATAAATAAACGTAAAAAATAGAAAGATTTTCAAGGGAGGATTTAAAAAGAGTGGCTCCGAATGCTGGATTCGAACCAGCGACCAAGTGATTAACAGTCACCTACTCTACCGCTGAGCTAATTCGGAACACCTGAATGAGGTCGAAATTATAGTAAAAAAATATTTGATTGTCAAGAGATTTTAGAGAAAAAATTAAAAAAAGGCTTATTGCCTATTTTTCCATCACTCTATTCAAGAAAAAGTCAGTCAAAAAAAGGTACTATTATAACCTATACTAATAAGGAGTTATCATGAAAAGACAACTTGCTCTATTAACACTTACAGGGGCGTTAAGCGTTCCAATGTTTGCGGCTGAGTTTATCACGATTGGAACGGGTGGTGTTACAGGAACTTATTATCCAACAGGTGGTGCCATTTGCCAGATGGTCAACAAAAACAAAAAAACCACAAACATTCGTTGTTCTGTTGAATCAACAGGCGGTTCAGTTTACAATGTAAATACCATTAAAGCAGGTGAACTTGATTTTGGTATTTCTCAAAGTGATACAGCTTATCAAGCGTATAAAGGAGAAGGTAAATTTGAAGGTGCGGCTGCTGTTCCTGAGCTTAGAAGTGCCATTGCTATCTACCCTGAACTTTTAGCGCTCGTTGTCAGTCAAAAATCAGGTATCAAAACAATCAATGACCTTAAAGGGAAAAAAATCAATATGGATTCACCAGGTTCAGGTACACGTATGACTGCTGAAATGGTTTTTGATGCATTTGGTCTTAAAACTTCTGATTTAGCGCTTGCTAATGAACTTAAATCAAGTGAAGGTCCAACTATGCTTCAAGATAACCACATTGATGGTTACTTTTTTATGGTAGGACACCCAACTGCAAACATCAAAGATGCAGCAAATTCTGTTGATATCTCTATCGTTCCTATTGAAGGAACAGGGATTGATGCTATGATCAAAAAATATCCTTATTTTGCGAAAGGAACTATTTCTGGCTCATTTTACAAAGGTGTGCCTAATGATGTTCCAAGTATTGGTGTAAAAGCAGTATTAGTTACGAGCACAAAAGTAAAAGATGAAGTTGTTTATCAAGTGGTTAAAACGATTTTAGATAACTTTGAAAAATTCAAAGAACTACACCCTGCATATAAAACCATTACCAAAGAGAGTCTACTTGAGGGCTTAAGCGTGCCACAACACCCAGGTGCAATTAAAGCATTTAAAGAGGCTGGACTCCTCTAATTTCTTTTTACATGTAAGGCTTAAGAGAGTCTTACATGAGTTTATTTATTTATAAAGGTTACGCTATTGAAGACATTAACACAAAGATTAGATGACGAAAAGCTCATCAATGAATTTGAGGGACAAAGAGACTTTGAAAAAGGGAGTTGGCAATACTGGCTTATTTCAGTCATTGCTTTTTCATGGTCGCTCTACCAGCTGTACATTGTTTTAGACCCAGGAAATAGCGCCCACGTAAGGTCTATTCACCTTGCTTTTGCCATCATTCTTGCTTTTTGTATGCACTCTATGTATAAAAGTATTACATTAAAATCAAAAATTACATGGTACGATTTTTTAATTGCCCTCGTAGGTGTTACAGTAGTTCTATACCAATGGTACGCTTATAGAGACTTAGCGATGCGTTCGGGTGCGTGGACACAAACTGATGTTATTGTGGGTGTTTTAACGATGCTTACCGTCCTTGAAGCCTCTCGTAGAGTTATGGGACTTCCTTTAATGATTGTTGCTATTGTTTTTCTTGCATATGACTATTTTGGTCCATATCTTCCTGATTTGATTGCCCATAAAGGGGCAAGCCTTAACAAAATTGTCGGTCAAATGGTCTTAACAACAGAAGGTATTTTTGGTGTACCTTTGGGTGTAAGTGCTAGTTTTGTCTTTTTGTTTGTTCTTTTCGGTGCTCTGCTGGATAAAGCAGGGGCTGGTGAGTATTTTATTAAGCTAGCGTATACACTTTTGGGTCGTTTTGATGGAGGTCCCGCAAAAGCTGCGGTTGCATCTTCTGGGCTTATGGGAGTTATCTCAGGCTCCTCTATTGCCAATACCGTCACAACAGGAACATTTACGATTCCTTTGATGAAACGCCTAGGTTTTAGTGCCCACAAAGCAGCGGCTGTTGAGACAGCTTCATCGGTTAATGGTCAACTTATGCCTCCTATTATGGGTGCGGCAGCGTTTATTATGGCGGAGTTTTTAGGGCTTGATTATACAGATGTTGTCTATGCGGCATTTATTCCCGCATTTACCTGTTATTTTGCCCTCTTTTATATTGTGCATTTAGAGGCTAAAAAGCAAGGGATTAAAGGTGAGGATCAGAGTGTTTTAGGACGTGCATTTCCCCTCTTTTTAAAAGGCTTGCACTATTTTATTCCTATTTTCTTTTTGATGTACACCCTGATTATTTTAAGACAATCTGCGCAAAGTGCGGCCTTTAGCGCCATTATGTTTTTGATGATTATCATGGTCGTTCAAAAACCGTTTAAAGCATGGATGAACAAGGAAAAAATAACCTTAGCTATCTGTTTAGAGGGTTTTTCAGATATTGGTGTTGGTATGGTCAATGGTGGCAAGAATATGGTTTCTATTGCCATTGCAACCTCTGTGGCGGGCATTATTGTAGGGTCTGTCACCTTAACGGGTATTGGGCTTATTTTATCGGAAGTGATTGAGCAATTATCAGGTGGCTATATTTTAGCAATTCTCTTTATGACTGCCATTGTTTCACTTATTTTGGGTATGGGACTGCCAACCACGGCGAATTATATCGTTATGGCATCACTCACAGCACCCATTATTGTTGAATTAGCAGGTAGTAACGGAATCATTGTTCCTCTGATTGCAGCGCATATGTTTGTCTTCTATTTTGGTATTTTGGCTGATGACACACCGCCTGTGGGCATGGCTGCCTATGCTGCGGCAGCAATTGCTAAAAGTGACCCTGTTGTAACAGGTATTCAAGCATTTATTTATGATATTCGAACGGCTATTTTACCGTTTATGTTCTTCTTCAACAATGAACTTTTACTCATTTCAAGTGTCAATGCTGAAGATCCAAATGATCCTTCTTCATGGGTTTGGATTACCAATCCTTTAGAAATTTTAGTGATTTTTACAGGAGCCGTTTTAGGTATGTTTGCCTTTACATCTGTTACACAGAGTTTTGTTCTCATGAAAATCCACACATTTGAGAGAATTCTCTTAATTTTAGTTGTTCCGTGTATGATGCTTCCTAAAATAGTTGCAAGTTATTTAGGGCTTCCATCGCATTATTTGGTCTATGCCATTGGATTAATTCTTTATGGAGTGGTTTATATGGGGCAGCGTATTAAGTATCAAAAAAAGCACACACTTGTAGCTTAAAGGTTAGTGGGGAACATCACCCACTAACTTACTTTATAAAAATTAACTCCTGCAATACTTTTTACATGTAAAACATTTTTATCCACTAACGCATTAAGATTTTTCAAACTCTCTTCATCAAAACAAAGCGCTATATCTTCAAAACTTTGAGGTCTTCGTTTTAATAATGCAACAATCTCTTCCTTGCAAAAATGACGTTTCGTTGGAATATAATTTTTCTTATATGCAATAGTAACATGTAGGTTTTCAAGGAAATGGGAAAGTTCAATTAAACGCTCAATGCTCACGCCCTTAACAGCATAAGCAGGTGGACGGTCAATAGTGCCTACATCAATACGATCAGGTTTAATCCCTTGTAACACAGCATTCAGTGCTTGAAACTCTACCTCACTATCATTCAAGCCTTCAACAACCAATATTTCAATGACAAGCTCACCACGATAATGCGCTCTAAACTCTTTCATCCCTTCTATAATATTAGCAATATTAATCCCTTTATGTGCGCGATCCAATTTTTTAAAACACTTCGGATTCACACAATCTAAAGAAAGTTTAACGATGTCTAATTTTGAGAGAATGGACTGAATTTCAGGTTGATCAATGGTTGAGCCATTTGAGAGAATAAGCAATTTATGCTCTTTTTTTATTTTCAGAATTTCATCCACTAAATGCGCTAAATCAGGATAAAGTGTCGGTTCTCCATTGGCTGTAATCGTAATAACATCTATGTTTTCATACTTTAATAATGCCTCTTTAAGTTCATCTATAATCTCTTCTATCAAAGGCGCTTGACTTACTTTTTGAACCGTTTTAGCCCCTTTTAACTCACAATATAAACAATCAAAATTACACTGTTTATTCTCAGGACTCAAATCAATGCCTAAAGATTGTCCAAAACGTCTTGAAGTAATGGGACCAAAAATCAAAGAGCTCATAGAAAATCCTTACATGTAAAAAGAGGTTTGCCCTCAAAAAGAGGGCAAAAGATTAGAGTTTAGTGCGAGATTGAACTTGTTGAATAAAATATTTGGCATTTTCAACAGGAATATCAGGCAAAATACCATGACCCAAATTGAAAACATGACGCTCATTTTTCATCACATCAACAATGTGTGAAATACCTGCATCAATCGCCTCTTTGCTGTAAAGACGGGTCGGTTCCATATTGCCTTGAAGCACATATTTATGCCCTAATTTCTCTTTAGCTAACTCAATGGGTGTTGACCAATCCACACCAAAAACATCAAATTCACCATCAATTTTATCGAGGTAGCCACTGATACCTTTAGGGAATAAAATAACAGGAACATGCGGATATTTGCTTTTGAGATAAGCGCTGATCTCTTTCATGTATGCCCAGCTAAATTCAAAATACGCACGCTCTTCAAGTGCTGCCGCCCATGAATCAAAAATCATCACGACATTCGCACCACTTTGAATCTGACGCTCCATATAACCCTTTAACACTTCTGTTACTTTAGCTAATAAGGCATGCATAAACGCAGGATCAGAATAAATAAGTTTCTTTACCAAAGCATATGTTTTGGTGCCTTGCCCTTCAATCATATAGGTAGCAAGCGTCCACGGTGCACCACAAAAACCAATAAGCGCTTTATCGGCTGCAAGTTTTCCACGAATAAGACGAATCGTCTCATACACATATTCCAAACCGTCAATCGCTTTTTGCACATCAAGTTTGTCTAAGTCAGCTTGATTTTTAATAGGGTGTGAAAAAACAGGGCCTTCGCCTTTTAAAAACTTCAGCTCCATACCCATCTCTAAAGGAACTACTAAAATATCACTAAATAAAATGGCTGCATCAACCCCTATAATATCCACCGGTTGAAGTGTCACTTCACACGCTTTTTGGGGGTCTTTACACAAAGAGAGAAAATCACCCGCTTGCGCTCTTACTTCCATATATTCTGGCAAATAACGTCCCGCTTGTCGCATCATCCATACTGGAGTATACGGCGTTTTTTTACCCAAACATGCATCGACAAAAATCATTAGTGTTTTCCACCCTTATGTAAAAAATAAAGTCCAATGGAGAGTGCCGCAATAGAGATGGAAAAATAGAGCATTTCCAAAGCACCTTTATATTCTGTGTGCAAAATACGTTGGAAAAAACTCACAATGAGCACCATTACAATGACTTTTGCAATTTTATCTTTAAGCTCATCTAGGGAGCTTACATAGAGTATTTTATCGCCACCGCTTCCTTTGGCAACATCAATGTCAGAGACGAACAACTCATAAATACCAAAACCAAAAATCAAAAGCACCACCGCAATCAAATATAAATCAATGGCACCTATGATTTCAGCAACAACATCCGCATGAAAATCTTCCGGATGAACCCCTTGAAAAAAATACTGATAGGTACTAATAAGCACGTGGTATAAATCAGCACTACCAATAACAAATAAGGCAAAAGAGGACAAAATACTAAATACAACTGCTAAAAGGATGATGAGCCTACTGGACCATAATCCTTTCTCAAAAAGTTTTTCTATCATTAGGCCTCTTCTAATTTAATCCATTTTTGCGCAATTCTCACCGCATTGGTTGCAGCACCCACACGAATTTGATCTGCCACACACCACAAATGAAGCACGTTATCACGGTTAATATCTTTACGAATTCTTCCTACATAGGTATCATTTGTATCGGTTGAAATAATGGGCATTGGGTACTCTTTTTTAGCTGGATTATCAATCACAATAACATTTTCTGCATTTTTAAGTGCCTCAACTGCTTTTTCAACATTCACATCTTTTTCAAAATGGATTGTAATGGCTTCAGAGTGACTTCGCATAACAGGAACACGTACACATGTTGCACTAATTTCCATTTTTTTACCCAATATTTTTTGGGTTTCATTCACCATTTTCATCTCTTCTTTAGTGTAATCATTGTCCATAAAAACATCAATATGAGGAATGACATTCAAAGCAATTTGGTGGGCAAACGTTTTTGGCTCGCATTGGTCTAATTTGAATGCAAAAAAGTCTTGCATTTGATTGACCAACTCTTCCATGCCACCTTTTCCTGCACCACTTACTGCCTGATAGGTTGCGACATCCACACGTGTAATATTAAAAAGTTCATCCAATGGCTTTAAAACTTGAACCATTTGAATGGTTGAGCAGTTTGGATTGGCGATAATACCTTTAGTTTGCCATTGTTCAATATCACTTGGGTTGCACTCAGGAACCACTAAAGGAACATCTGCATCCATTCTGAAATGGCTGGTATTATCAATTACAACAGCACCCGCTTCTGCAGCAAAAGGTGCGTAGTGTGCCGAAATATCACCGCCCGCACTAAAAAATGCAATTTCAACATCATTCTCTTCAAACGCTTTTTCAGTAAGTTCAAGAACTTTATAGGTTTTACCTTTTAGTTCAACTTCCAAACCAACGCTCTTACGGCTTGCAAGCGGAACTAAATTATTGATAGGAAAATCAACCTCTTCTAATACACGAACTAACTCTTCACCCACGGCACCCGTAGCTCCAACGATGGCTACATTGTACTTTTTCATTTCTCTTACCTTGTTTTTTATTATAAGACTTTTTTAATAACCTAATAGCACGAATATTAAGTTATCAAAAAAGTCTATTGTATTACTTTATGCACTAAACCAATGACGACTTTCCAAGAAAAGATCTTCTTTGCTAATTGCCTCACCCTCACTTAATATAACCGCCCGCTCCACTACGGAAATCAACTCTCTAATATTTCCTGGCCAGCGGTAACTCATTAATGATTCAACAGCTTCTTCTGAAAAATAACGCTTTTGTAAGCCATATTTTTGAATGACTCGCTCCAAAATTACCTCACAAATCGGCAAAATTTCTTCTTTACGTTGCCTAAGAGGAGGAATTTCAATAGGAATCGTATTGAGCCTATAATATAAATCCTCACGAAATCTCCCTTCTTTAATGCTTTTTTGGATATCAGCATTGGTTGCGGAGACAATGCGCACATCAATCGAAAGCTCTTTAGTTCCACCCACACGCACCATCACACGTTCTTGAATAACCCTAAGAAGCTTGGCTTGCAACATCATAGGCATTTCACCAATTTCATCTAAAAAAAGTGTGCCCCCATTAGCAACCTCAAAATATCCTTTTTTTTCAGCAATTGCGTCTGTAAATGCCCCTTTTTCATACCCAAAAAGCTCACTTTCCAACAAATTTTCAGGAATTGCCGCCATATTAATGGCAACAAAAGGGTTTTTAGCACGTGGAGAGTTTTTGTGAACATAATTTGCAAATAACTCTTTACCCACACCACTCTCACCTAAAAGGAGTACGCTTACATCCGTTTTGGCAGCTTTTCTTGCAATATTTAATGCTTTTTCAAGTTCTGGTGATGTTGCGATAAAATCACCTGTATCTTCTTTGGTCGTGTCTATTTTTTCAAAACTCTCTTTAACTTTCGTTCGAATTTTATCATGGCGCTTAATTGCTTCTACAAGTGTTTCAATTTCAAATGGCTTGGTAAGAAAATCTTTCACACCCAAACGAACCGATTCAATGGCACGACTCAGCGTTGCATTGCCCGTAATGACAATCACATCATACTGACCATCAAGTTTTTTAATAAACTCAATGCCATCCATCCCTGGCATATTAATATCTGTGACAATCAAATCTACACTGGTATCAATTTTTTTAAGAGCATCCAAAGCATTTTTATAGGTCGATATTTTAAATTCTGCATATTCCCCTAGAGCAATTTCCAGAGATTTTCTCATATTAATATCATCTTCTACAATGGCAACGTGCATACCTAAATATTCCTGCTTAAAAAAGTTTTACCGAATGGTTTTTATGGTAGCGAATTCATCTTTAAAATCTACTGTAAAACGGACAGGTTCAATGACAAGCTCAACTCTGTCATTGCCGTGTTTTAGGTATTGTTCTCTGCGAGAAAGGAGATGTGTTGAGAGAGGGTAAAAACATGGAAGAATTTCATCATAATGTTTTCGAAGAAACTGCTCTAAGGGAAGCTTTTGTATATTATAAAGCGGAAGTGTACATAACACTTTCGCTTCACCTTCATAAGGAACACTGACTGAGGCAATATTTTTTTGCTCGTATACAACAAGAGCATTTACAGTGACAATTTTGTAGGAAAACCAAAAAAGTTCACTGCAAAGAAGCCCTTGTACAAGAACGATTAATAAGCAAAAAGTTCGTGCCACCTACGTGCGCTCATTGTAATTTCCATACGAACACTGTACAAACCATCTTTTAATGTAGCATCTGTAATGGCAGCATCTTTCACGAGTGCATTAACAGAGGCAACAATACGTGAATCCTTCAATGCCGCATCTTTAACGGTCTCACTTGAATTAATTTTTACACCATATAATTTTTCACCCAACTGTCGATAGCCATCCGTAATGGCTGCTCGTTTTGCCAAAGCAATGGCTTGAGCTGGAGAAACCGTATTTTGCGGTGCAATGCCCTCGCCATAGACAACAAACGATTTTTCATTACTAAAATCATACGCTGCAGCTTTTGGATCTTTTGCAGGCGCTTCTTTACTGGAACATCCAGAGACCAACATGACTAAACCCAAGCTTGCCAAAAGTGTTATAAACCATCTACTCATGCATACACCTTTAAATATTTTTATTTTTTTAAGCAACTACTATTCCAACTCTTCACTGGCAGGATTTTCATCCGAAAGCAAAGAAATGTCTTGTGTTGCACTCTCTTCGTCTATTCCTTCAATATCTAACTCTTCATCTTCTTCTTTTGGACAACGAGCAAGGCTCTGAACCACATCTTTACCTTCTACGGAAACTACTTTCACACCACTGGTATTACGTCCAGCTTTTCGAATTGTTTCCATATCCACACGAATCATTTTTCCACTGCTGGTGAGTGCCATCAAGTCTTTATCTTCATCGACAATAACAACACCAACTAAATCGGCTGTTTTTGGTGTAAGTTTCATAGCAATAACACCTTTGCCACCACGATTTTGAAGCCTGTACTCTTCAGCTGTTGTTCGCTTACCAATACCTTTTTCTGTTACCGTTAAAAGCTCTTCTTGGTCGTTGTAAATAACCGCTGCACCTACAACACAATCATTCTCTTCTTTGAAACGAATACCTGTCACACCACGTGCTGTTCGTCCAATTTCACGTGCATCACCCACTTCAAAACGAATACACATACCTTTTTTTGTTACAATAAAGAGATTTTTTGCCTCTTGCGTCACAATCTTAGCGGTTACTAAACCATCATCATCATCTAAGGTAATCGCTCTCACACCTACGGAGCGAATATTTTTAAATTCACTTAAATTGGTACGTTTAATGACACCATTTTTGGTAAAGAACGCCAATGATTTGGTTTCATCAAAATCTGTCGTTGGGATAATTGCCATAATTTTTTCATCGGCTTGCAGTTGAATTAAATTCACCACTGCTTTCCCTTTTGCGGTTCGGCTACCTTCAGGAATTTTATAGACTTTTAACCAGTAGAGCTGTCCACGATCTGTTACAAACATCAAAGTATCGTGTGTATCAGAGACGAAGAAACTCTCAATAAAATCATCATCATAGGTGGTAACAGCAATTTTGCCTTTACCGCCACGTTTTTGTTTTTCATACTGTTTAAGAGGTACTCGTTTGATGTAACCTCGATGCGTAATGGTCACAACCATCGGCTCGTTAGCGATCAAATCTTCCACATCAATATCATCATAATCATCAACAATTTCAGTAATACGTTTAGATTTAAACTTATCTTTTAACTCAATAAGTTCCTCTTTAATCAAATTATTGAGTAACGCTTCACTGCGTAAAATGTCACTTAAACGTTGAATTTCAAGCAATAATTCTGCCAATTCATTCTCAATTTTATCTCTCTCAAGGCCTGTAAGACGTTGGAGTCTCATATCTAAAATGGCGCCTGCTTGAACTTCACTCAGGTTAAAACGCTCAATCAAACCATCTTTCGCACTTTTGGTATCCGCACTGCCTTTAATAAGCGCAATGATTTCATCGATATTATCCAGAGCGATTTTTAAACCCTCTAAAATGTGCGCTTTGGCTTTGGCTTTTTCAAGTTCAAAAATAGTACGGCGAATGATAACCGTTTTTCGGTGGCGTAAAAAGAGTTGTAATAGTTCTATCAGTGTAAAGATTTTAGGTTCTTTATTGTGAATCGCAAGAAGAATAACACCAAATGTCACTTCAAGATTGGTTGATTTATAAAGATTATTGAGAACAATATCACTCATCGCCTCACGTTTGAGCTCGATGACCAAACGAATACCATCTCTATCACTCTCATCACGAATTTCGCTAATACCTTCTATCATCTTCTCTTTAACAAGCCCTACAATTTGCTCAATAAGGCGAACTTTATTGACTTGATACGGCAATTCATCAATGACAATAATATCTTTATTCCCTTTTTTCTCAATATGCACTTTTGAACGAATACGCACACGACCTCGCCCCGTACGATACGCTTCTAAGATACCCTTTTTACCAAAAATAATACCACTCGTTGGAAAATCAGGGCCTTTAATAAACTCCATAATTTCTTCTAGGGTTGCTTCTGGATTATCAATCAAAAGTAAAAGTGCGTCCAAAAGCTCATCCAAACAATGAGGAGGAATATTGGTCGCCATACCAACGGCAATACCGCTTGAACCATTTAAGAGTAAGTTAGGTACACGGCTTGGCAAAACATCAGGCTCAATCATACTATCATCGTAGTTAGGTACAAAATCAACCGTATCTTTATCCAAATCACGCAACAACTCTTCCGCAAGGACTGTCATACGAGCTTCGGTATAACGCATTGCCGCGGCACTATCCCCATCAATAGAACCGAAGTTTCCTTGACCATCGACCATAGGAATACGCATAGAAAAGGGTTGAGCCATACGAACGAGGGCATCATACACCGCTGTATCACCGTGCGGGTGGTACTTACCGATAACATCACCGACAATACGTGCTGACTTTTTGTAGGGACTTCGAGATGAAATCGCCAAATCATTCATTGCATACAAAATTCTTCGATGCACGGGTTTGAGTCCATCACGTGCATCAGGAAGTGCACGCCCGATAATAACGCTCATTGAATAATCCAAATAACTCGTTTTAATGGATTCTTCAATGCTAATCGTCTTAATATCTTGGTTGGTATTAAAAATATTGTCCATTCACTAACCTTATCGTAATAATATCCTTCATTCTAGCGCCCTTTTCCTTTCTTTTCAATAGGGGTCAGGGCTTTACTTTTAACTTTTGAAGATTTTACACACACCTGCAACGCTTAAATTAAGATATCGGGCAATGTCACTCTTCGTATACCCATCATGATATGCCTCTTTTATAGCATCATTTCGTTCACTTTTATGCTTTACATGTAAAAAATATTCCGCCAATGGCTTTACATGTAAAGGCATAATTTCCCCCTCTTTTTTCGTGTATTTTGTCTGTTTTAACGCTTCAATGTGCTTCAACTCCGTCTCATTTAATGGAATGTCTAAGGTGTTGAAAATCTCTTGTGTATTGTAATGTTTCAACACAAAACTGTTCTGCAAAAACGGTGGAATGGCATCTTTTAAAATGCTGTAACTCGCACAATAGGGATACTCACCCACTTTTGCGCTGAGTTGTGCTTTAAGCGGATTGGTTTCGATGTATTTAAAGAGTGTAAAAAGATAGTGTTCATCGAGCACATACCATGACTTGAAACGGTCTTGCCACAAATGCCCTACACGGTCGTGGCGTTTATTAAAGTAACTCGCATACTGTGCATTAAGCTGACGCATACCAGCAGAGAGATTTTCACGCTTATTTTCAAGGAGAATATGGTAGTGATTATCCATAAGACAAAAGGCATGAATATTAAATTTAAACTCCCTTGAAATCATTGCCATAAGGTCAATAAATTTGGCTTTGTCATGTTGATCTTCAAAAACATTTCCTTTCGCAACCCCTCTATTGTAAACATGATGGTAGCCTAAGTTTTCAATGCGTAAACGTCGTGGCATACAGCTCCTTTTTTTTGGAACCATTATAACATAAAGTTAAAAGTAAAGCCCTGACCCCTTTATTTTTTTTTATTTTTAGCTTCCCATATCACATGAAATATCACACAAAGGGTATAAACTTTTTAAGTTAGTTTTTAAATATTATTTTATCTTAAGGAGTTTTTATGAAAAAAAGTCTTTTGGTGACACTTGCTGTTACATTTTTAACCTCTCTTTCGCTTTATGCTTCAGAGCCAACATCTGCAAACATTAAAGCGCCGAGTCTTGAAGAGGTATTTAGCATTGATATTCAGGTTGAAAAACCTTTGGTGGTGGGGCAAGATGCAGAACATGGGAGACGGCAGTTAATTTTGATTAAAGAGGGTGGAAAAGTATCGGGGAAAATTAAGGGTGAAGTCTTACCGTATGGTGTCGATAGCCAAATTATCAGACCCGATGGTTTCACAGAATTGGTGGCTCGCTATGCCATTAAATTGGAAGATGGCAACACCATTTACATCAATAACGCAGGTGTGAGACGTATTAGCGACCCAGAAGCGGCTAAACAAGCATCGCAAGGTAAAATTGTTGATCCAAAATATGTCTACTTTGCAACGATTCCAACTTTTGAAGTCTACAATGAAAAATATAAATGGATGGAGAAATCCATTTTCATCTGTTATGCAATGCGTCTACCAGACAAAGTCTTACTTCGTTTTTACGAAGTCAAATAAGCGAAGAAAGCCTTGCGCCTTTTGCAAGGCTTTCCCTAAATCTATTAAAAATTAACCACATTCTTTAAATCTCATACTGATATTTCTGTTATACTTTTGCTTTTTTATTTCACAAGGATTTTTACCATGAAACAGCATTCACACGCTTCAAAGAGGTTCTTAAATACACAAGATTATAAAACGCTCTCCCTTTCTGCTTTTGGTGGAGCACTCGAATTTTATGATTTTATTATTTTTGTCTTTTTCTCAAAAGTGATTGGCTCACTTTTTTTTCCTGCTGATATGCCTATTTGGCTTAGCCAACTTCAAACCTTTGGTATCTTTGCCGCTGGTTATTTAGCACGTCCTTTTGGTGGTGTTGTGATGGCGCACTTTGGCGATTTGTTTGGCAGAAAACGTATGTTTACTTTTAGTATTCTTCTCATGGCAGTGCCTACCTTGCTCATTGGTTGTTTGCCAACCTATGCTGAACTGGGTTACATTGCGCCTGTTTTACTGTTGATTTTACGTATTTCTCAAGGCTTAGCTGTGGGTGGTGAAATTCCAGGAGCGTGGACATTTGTCGCAGAACATGTCCCCAAAGATAAAGTAGGACTTGCGTGTGGAACGCTGACTTCAGGACTAACACTGGGAATTTTATTGGGTTCATTGGTTTCTATTATGATGCAAAGCAATTTTAATGCTCAGGAGATGCACGATTGGGCGTGGAGAATTCCTTTTATTGTGGGCGGTATCTTCGGCTTTATTGCGATGTATTTAAGACGTTGGCTTAAAGAGACACCTATTTTTCTTGAGATGCAAAAGCGTACCAAACAAGAGGAGTCTAAAAAGCTTCCTGTGTGGAATGTCTTATCGCATCATCTCCCACAAACCATCCTTTCTATCTTACTCACATGGGTACTCTCTGCTGGGATTATGGTGATTATCGTGACCGCACACGTTTATCTGCAAGGACAGTTTCACTTTGAAGAAATGGATGTTTCTTTTTCACGTCTTTTAGCCACAGCAGGTTTAGCATTGGGCTGTGTTTTTTATGGCTATCTAGCCGATAAATTTTCCATTGGCAAAGTAATTTTATGGGGCTGTGTTTTCGTTATTTTAGCTACTATTCTTTTCTTCTTCTCCCTCTCTTTTGGTGTCACATTTTTATACGTTGCTTATCCTATTGTCGGCTTTAGCATTGGTATCGTGGGTGCGTTTCCTTACTATATGGTGAGAGCCTTCCCTGCAAAAGTGCGCTACAGCGGTGTCGCATTTTCGTTTAACATCTCTTATGCGATTACAGGGGCTTTAACCTCGTTTCTCATTCCTATTTTGGCGAATTTCTTTAACAAATACGCCGCAGGATTTTACGTCATGGCTGTTTATGTTTTAGGTGCGTTGATTGGCTGGTACTTAATGGCTAAGAATGTAGAAGAAACACTCTGCGAGGATATTTAAAAGGCTTTACATGTAAAGCCTTTTACCCCTCTTTCGCATCGGCTAAAACCAGTGCAAAGAGGACATTCACCCCATGCTTTCTCAATACCTCATGCGCTTCTACTAAGGTACTTCCTGTCGTAATAATATCATCAATCAAAACGACATCTATTCCCTCTTTACATGTAATCCTAAAATCTCGTTTATTTGCCTCTCGAAACGCTCGGCTTTGACCTGAGTAGCTCACATGATTTTGTGAGCGCAACGAAGCATACAAAGGGATTAGATAGGGCTTGGTTGCCTTGGCTAAAATGGCGCTATGTGAATAACCATGCCTTATATGATCATCAATGGGGAGCGCATAAATGCCTTTGGGCAATTCAAAGGTTTTAAGAAATTCATAAAAAGTATGACGTCCTAATTGAGCAAAAATCTTTGCACCCACAAAGGTATGCTTGGTATGTAGTAAGGGAGCCATATCGCTGTAACGATAAAAAGAGTAAACCCGAAGCCCATCTTCGAGGATTCTAAAAGCAGGTGTTGGCGTTAAAAAAGTTGAGAGACAGGTTTTACAAAGCGGTTGCCAACTGAGCTTTGAACACAGATGGCAACGCATGATTAGTCAATTTTAAGAATGGTTAAAAAGGCTTCTTGAGGGAGCTGAACTTTTCCAATGGATTTCATTCGCTTCTTTCCCTCTTTTTGTTTTTCTAAAAGTTTACGCTTTCTGGTAATATCACCACCGTAACATTTAGCAGTCACGTTTTTACCCATAGATTTAACGGTTTCTCGTGCGATGACTTTGGTACCAATGCTGGCTTGAATCGCCACTTCAAAAAGCTGACGTGGAACGATCTCTTTCATCGCTTTAACAAAATCACGTCCTCTGCTTTGTGCACTCACACGTGGAACAATGATGGAAAGTGCGTCCACAGGCTCACCAGCAACGAGTAAATCAAGCTTCACCAAATCACCCACTTGATACCCAATAGGCTCATAATCAAAGCTCGCGTACCCTTTGGAGACAGATTTGAGTTTGTCGTAAAAGTCCATCACGATTTCATTGAGGGGAATTTCGTATTCTAAAAGTACACGCTCAGGGCTTAAATAATCCATCTTTTTTTGAATACCCCGTTTGTTGTTCATCAAAATGATGATATTGCCCAAAAACTCCGTCGGTGTTAAAACCGTTGCTTTCACGTACGGCTCAGAAATCTCTTCAAATTCATTGACGGGTGGAAGTTGGCTGGGATTTTGAATATCAAGCACTTCCCCTTTTGTTGTTTTAACTTTATAGGTAACCGTTGGCGCAGTGGCAATCAAGTCAAGATCAAACTCTCGCTCCAATCGCTCTTTAATGACTTCCATATGCAAAAGTCCCAAAAAGCCAACCCGAAAACCAAAGCCAAGGGCAGCGGAAGTTTCTGGCTCATACGAAATGCTTGAGTCATTGAGTTTGAGCTTGTCTAATGCATCTCTAAGTTCTTCAAATTTATCTGTTTCAATGGGGTAAAGTCCCGCAAAAACAAACTGTTTGACCTCTTTAAAGCCGCCAACTGCTTCAGCGGTTTTGTTGCGGTTATCGGTAATGGTATCACCAACACGAACATCCCCTACGTTTTTAAGACCCAAAACCACAATGCCCACTTCACCTGTTTTAATTTCCATTGTTTTTTGCATCGCTAAAGGGTGCGGATACATCAGATTTAAGACTTCGTGTTTTTTACCTGTACCCATAACATAGACTTCTTGCCCTTTTTTAATAGAGCCATCATAGACACGCACTAACGCTAAAGCACCCAGATAGTTGTCAAACCAACTATCATAAATCAACGCTTTTGTCGGAGCATTCTCATCGCCTGTGGGAGCTGGGATTTTATCGACTAATGTATCAAGAAGTTCTCTAATCCCAATACCACTTTTAGCACTCACACTGAGTGCTTCAGAACAATCAAGCCCAATCGTATGCTCAATCTCATCTTTCACTCGTTCAGGATCAGCAGCAGGAAGGTCGATTTTATTGAGAACGGGGATAATTTCTAGGTTATTTTCAAGGGCAATATAGACATTGGCAATCGTTTGTGCTTCCACACCCTGAGAGGCATCAACGACCAAAAGCGCACCATCGCTAGAGGCTAAAGAACGACTCACTTCATAGGAAAAATCGACGTGACCTGGGGTGTCGATGAGATTAAGAATATACGGCTGTCCATCTTTAATGTACGTCAAACGAACACTTTGCGCTTTGATGGTAATGCCACGCTCTTTTTCGATGTCCATGGTATCCATCATCTGCGCGGTCATTTCACGCTCACTTACTGCGCCGCACTCTTGAATGAGACGATCGGCAAGGGTACTTTTACCGTGGTCGATATGCGCGATAATTGAAAAGTTACGAATATGTTTCTGCATTAAACAAACAATCCATTCACACTTTCATTATGATACACACGGCGAATCACTTCCGCAAACACAGGCGCAACGCTTAAGACCTTAATTCTATCACTGGTCTCTTTTAGAGGAATTGTATCGGTTACGACCAACTCATCCAATTCACCCTTTGCAATTCTTTCATATGCTGGACCGCTTAAAACCGCATGCGTACAACACGCCATAACACTGGTTGCGCCACGTTTTTTCAAGACTTCAGCTGCTTTAACAATGGTTCCTGCCGTATCAATCATGTCATCCACCAAAATCACATCTTTGCCACTTACATCACCAATGATGTTCATCACTTCAGATTCATTAGCCTTTTCACGACGCTTATCGACAATGACCATATCCACGCCTAGAAGTTTTGCAAAACTTCTAGCCCTTGCAACGCCACCAATATCAGGACTTGCAATAATAGGATTTTTAAGATTTTTCGCTTTAACGTAATCATTAAAAACAATAGAGCCGTAAAGGTTATCCACAGGAATATCAAAGAAGCCTTGGATTTGTCCCGCATGCAAATCAATCGTCACCACACGATCAATCCCTGCAGTTTGCATCATATTGGCAACCAACTTTGCTGTAATGGGAACACGAGGGGCTGCTTTTCTGTCTTGTCTAGCATATCCAAAGTAAGGAACAACAGCGGTGATGCTATTGGCGGAACTTCTTCTTAGGGCATCGGTTAAAATTAACAACTCCATCAAGTTAATATTAGCAGGTGCACACGTTGATTGAATAATAAATACATCTTTTCCACGAACACTCTCACTCACTTGAACACTAATTTCTCCATCACTAAAACGCTTAATTTCAGCTGCCGAAAGAGGCAAAGAGAGATGTTTAGCTACTCTTTTTGCAAACTCTGGATTTGCCGTTCCTGCAAAGACTTTATAGCCTCTCATAATCATATTTCCTTTACATTAAATAATGCTCTATTCTATCCAATAGGGACTTAAGGTAGCGTTAATACTTGTTTAATCCTAAAGTGCCATAATGTCAAAAGAGTTCTTAGGAGGTTTTTCATGAACAGCTTACGACGCTTTATTTCTCTCTCGCTTTTGTTCTCCTTTCTTGTCATGAGTTACACAGGAATTGTTCTTTTCTTCGCACCCAAAGGAAGGGTTGCCAACGCAACGCATTGGGAACTTTTTGGATTAGAAAAAACAGAGTTTTCTGCTTTACATGTAAGCTTTATGCTCCTTTTTTTAGTCGGCATGCTCTTTCATATTTACCTCAATTATAAGGCACTGCTTAGCTATTTCAAGAATAAAATCAGAGAGTTTTCACTGCTTACCATAGAGTTTATGTTAGCCTTTGGGATTACACTTTTATTTTTCATTGGAACACTTTATAATTGGGTTCCTTTTAGTACCTTTCTTGATTTTCAAGAAGAACTCAAAGCTTCATGGGTAAAACCGCAAAGCTCCTTCAATCAAAAAAGTGATACGCATACCTACAGAAAACAAAAACTGAAAATTCAACCTTAAAAAACATCTTATATAAAGGAGTTAAAATGAAAAAAGTTTGTGTACTCTTAGCACTCGTAGGTCTCTTAAATGCGGCCAATACCTCAAGAGGTCCTGTGGCTTTTGAAGCTTATGATACTAACAAAGATAACATCATCACGCAAGAGGAGTTTCAAAGTGTAAAAAATGAGCGGATGAGTGCAAAGGCTGAAGCCAATATGCCTATGCGAAATGCCATCAACGCTCCTGAATTTGGCGTTTTTGATGCCAATAAGGATGGAAAAATTACCAAAGAAGAGTATCAAAAAGGACAGCTTGAGCGTATGCAAGAACGAGGTGGTAGAGGCAGACAATAGCCTTTACATGTAAAAAGGGGTGAATTAGTTTCACCCCTTTTTTTTACGCACGACTGGAGATAAAAATTCCTAAAACAATAAGAGCAAGTCCTAAGACTTTGTAGAGTGTCACACTCTCTGAAAACAAAAAGACCGAAGAGACAAAAACCACCACAAACGTCAAACCCATAAACGGATAGGCGTAACTCAGTTCAAACTTTGTCATTGCCGCCATCCAACACAAAGATGCTACAAAAGCCGAAACAAAGCCACTTAAAATAAATGGGTCTAAAAACAACTTCAATAAAAAAATAAGTTTTTCAAGCGTTTCTTCAGGCAAATGCCCATAATTTGGAATACGCCACTTAATCACTAACTGCCCATACACGGTAAAAAAAATCGTTCCAAAAATATATAAATGCGCCATTAGCACTCGCTCCATTTGATTAAAATCTCACACACCGCATCAATCTCTTCAAGGCTAATACCATAATAAAGGGGCAAACGAACCAATCGTTCACTCTCTTTGGTCGTATAGACATCTTCACCAAACATACGACCGTATTTAAGTCCTGCAGGCGCACTGTGCAAAGGAATATAATGAAAAACAGCGCCAATATTTGCTGCTTTGAATTTCTCTAAAAGTGCGGTTCGCTCTTCTAAATCTTTGACTTTAAAATAGAACATATGGGCATTATGCACACATCCCTCTGGTATATGTGCCAATTCAATGAACCCTTTTTTCTCCAAAGGCTCAAGCCTGTCATAGTACGCTTTCCATGTATTTAGACGGTGTTCTTGTATAGTCTCAGCTTTTTCAAGTTGAGCCCAAAGATAAGCAGCTTGAAGCTCACTGGGCAGATAACTACTGCCGATATCCATCCAACCGTATTTATCGACCATGCCTCTAAAAAACTGACTGCGATTGGTTCCTTTTTCACGAATAATCTCAGCCCTGTGAGCAAACTGTTCATCATTAATCAACAACAATCCACCCTCACCACCACTGGTCACATTTTTCGTCTCGTGAAAACTAAAGGCACCTAAGTGACCAATCGTTCCTAAAGGTTTACCCTTATAGGTTGCTTCAAAACCTTGTGCCGCATCTTCAACCACAAAGAGGTTGTGACGGGAGGCAATCTCCATAATCACATCCATCTCACACCCAACCCCCGCATAATGCACAGGCACAATCGCTCTTGTTTTAGGGCTAATCGCCGCTTCAATTAAACGCTCATCAATGTTCATCGTTTCAGGTCGAATGTCTACAAAAACTATTTTTGCTCCACGAAGCGCAAACGCATCCGCCGTACTCACAAAGGTGTAGCTTGGCATAATGACCTCATCACCCTCTTTAATGTCCAAAAGTAACGCTGCCATTTCAAGTGCGTGCGTGCATGAAGGCGTTAAAAGCGTTTTAGCACACCCATAGCGCTTCTCAAACCACGCTTGACACGCTTTACCAAAAGTGCCATCTCCTGACATTTTTACACTATTCATCGCTTCTAAAACGTACTTATCTTCGTTGCCTGTTCGAGGCGGTTTATTGAAATGTATCATTATTTATTTTCCTGTACTTTTAAGAAAATGCTTGGCGTTTTCGCCCTCATTTAAAATCAAATCTATCACACTCACCCCATGCTCAAAGGGAGGAAACAGTTGGTGATACTCTTTGTACCCACTATAATCCATCCACTCCACGCCAATTCCCGCTGCTTCAAAAATGGACTCATCCAAATAATCACGTGCGGCTGGACCACTCAAATAGGTCGTTGCCCCTAACTCCTGACACAATGCCAACAGTCTTTCACTTTTACCTTCCGCCAAAACAAACTCTCTGGAGTCTCGAATGGTGGTTTTAATCTCAAGCATCCCACACAATGCATCAATAAAATAGCGATTAATCTCGCTAATATGTGTCTGTGTCGCTCCTGCGTACAACGCTTCAAACTGCTCTTTGTAGGCTTTAAAAAAAGGGGCTTTAGCGTAACTTTGCGCAATGCTTTTCCAATGATTGACATGCCACTTAGCATCGGTTATCATCGTCTCATTGATTTTTTGATGCAGACTCTCCTGACGCACAGCAATACTGAGCCACTGCAAACCATTTTGGGTTTTAATCTTATTACGGTTACGCCAATCATTTTTGGTGTATTGCATGTCATCGTACAACACAAACTCATCCGCACTGCCAATAATGTCAAAATACCCCTTCCACGGGATATAATTTGACTGTAAAATTGCTACTTTTTTCATAAATTAATTGTCTCTTCAATAATATAAAGGGGGCGTCTTTTCACCTCATCAAAAATCTTGCCAATGTAAAGTCCTACAATGCCAATAATGGCAAATAAAAGACC
>Ga0265295_1000925_pt1 | contig 55361 bp, 47 predicted proteins | sample Munlansysbiofilm_FD_192503 | JGI IMG/M metagenome (GOLD analysis project Ga0265295, IMG submission 192503) | Leachate microbial communities from a municipal landfill in Southern Ontario, Canada - Methane capture system biofilm | ecosystem: Engineered > Solid waste > Landfill > Unclassified ... | reverse complement strand
TACCTAACTAGCAGAGTATGGTTACCTGTGAAATCCAGGGCATTAAATACAGGATCCGGACCAAAGAAACCATCATACATCACATAGGCTGCTCCGTCATAGCTGTATTCCATGGTGCTATCCATGCCTGATACCGTGTTATCAGTATCATTGTTTGTTACTGGCGGTCCAGGTCTTAGAGGGTTTGTAGTAAAGGTTAGTGTGGTCACTAAGCTGGCTGGAGTTTGTCCAACTGCTGCATATCTAACTTGCAGTGTATGATTTCCGGTGAAGTTTAGGCCTGCAAATACAAAGCCGAACTCCTCATACATCACATATCCTGTTCCATCATAATTATACTCCATCCCAACTGCCATTCCAGTTACCGTGTTTGCAACATCATCGTTTGTTACTGGTGGTGCCGCAGGTGCCACTGGATTAGTAGTAAAGATCAATGTTGCTTCAGGTCCAGCTGGGTTGCCCCCTTCTGCTGCAACTCTAACCAATAAGGTATGGTCTCCACTGAAGTCCAATGCATTAAATATGATTGCATTATATGGCACATAGCCTGCATTATCTAGGTTGTATTCCATTGCAGCTGTCATACCTGTAACAGTGTTTGCTACATCATCATTTGTTACATTCGGACCTGGGTTAGTAGTAAAGGTTAGTGTTGTATCTTTGCTAGGCAGAGTCCAATTCATACCATCCGCAAAGTAGCGAACGAGCAGTGTATGGTCACCGTTGAAATCTAGGTTCCCCCATGCTGTACCATACTGATCGTAATTCACGTAGACTGCTCCATCATAGCTATATTCCATTCCGTCAGACATACCAGTAACTGTGTTTGTTACATCATTATTTGTTACTGATGGTCCTGGTCTGGTAGTAAAAATAAGTGTCGTTACTGGTCCGGTTGGATTTGCAGCATATCTAACAACCAGTGTATGCTCACCTTCAAAATCCAGGCCAGCAAATGCAATATCAAACTGATCGTACAACACATAGGCTGCTCCGTCATAGCTATATTCCATGGTATTCATCATGCCACTTACAGTGTCTGTAACATCATTATTTGTTACTGGTGGTCCTGGATTAGTTGTAAATGTTAATATTGTATCTGGTCCAAAAGGATTATTTCCTTCTGCTGCTACCCTTACCAATAAGGTATGGTTACCGCTGAAGTCCAGCAAGGCAAATACTGCTGCATCATATGCCACATATCCTGTGTTATTTAAATTATATTCCATTGCTGTTGTCATTCCACTTACTGTGTTAGCAACATCATCTCGTGTTACCGTAGGTGCAGGTGGTGTTACAGGCATTGAAGCGATTACAATATTTAATCGATCCTGCAATGCTGTTTTATCTGCCCCATCTGGCAGAGCAGTTATCAAAACCTGAGCTGCATCGACATCAGCTTGCAGAAGACTTCCTTCCGCCGTCACAACAGCCGCTGTTGCTTTGATTGAAGCAACAGCTTGTACAAAAGTCATACCCATCGAGGTTCTGTTGTTTATTTCTTGTGCATTATATTTTAATCCATCTAAACCTTCTATTTCATATCCCACCAAATTAGCTGCGACAAAATCAAATACATCCGGTCTATCAATAAATTGGTTGAACGTATAATTCTTGGTACTATCCGCACTGTAAGTCAGATCAAAAGGGGCTGCAAGAACTATTGACGTCGAACTTAAGATTAGTGTTAATACGAGCAAAATCACTGTAACTCTCTTTTCCATGATACTCCTCCTGTTCTTTATTAATTATTAAATCTACGACTAAGGTAATGATACCTCAATTGTCTGACCAAGAGCCACTATCTTTATAGAGGTAACTGTTGTTCCTGAGTTAACTCTCACTAAACCTGCAATCACTTCGAAAGGATTTGAAACATTATTTACTAATACTGCCGTAACATCTTCTGGTGTTGCACCTATTACTTGTACATTGTAAGTTTCAATTCCTAACACTACACTCACTAATGTTGCTGTTGCTGTAATCATTCCTGTTGGCACATTAATTGTCTGCCCAAGAACTACCATTTGTACTGAAGCAACTATAGTTGTAGAATTAAATCTTACTACTCCATCTATTATTTGGAATGTTTTGGAAACGCCATTTACTAATACTTGCGTAACATCTTCTGGTGCTGCACCTGTTATCACAATCTGATATGACTTAACTCCTAGTGTTTCTCCAACTAATGACAATGTTCCCGTAATTACTGCTGCTTGTACTGTTACTGCACTTGTTGCTGTGAAATTGCCATCTACTGTTGTTACTGTTATTGTTGCTGTTCCTGCTGCTAGCGGAGTTACTACTCCATTTGCTACAGTTGCAACCAATTCGTTAGATGATGACCATGTCACTGCTTTATTTGTTGCATTAGCTGGATTAACTGTCTCTAATAATGTTCCAGTTGCTCCACCTGCTGTTAAGCTTAATGTTGCTTGATCTAGTGTTACTCCTGTTACTGGTATTGTTGCTGCTTGTACTGTTACTGCACTTGTTGCTGTGAAACCACCATCTACTGTTGTTACTGTTATTGTTGCTGTTCCTGCTGCTAGTGGAGTTACTACTCCATTTACTACAGTTGCAACAGCTTCGTTAGATGATGACCATGTCACTGTTTTATTTGTTGCATTAGCTGGATTAACTGTCTCTAATAATGTTCCAGTTGCTCCACCTGCTGTTAAGTTTAATGTTGCTTGATCTAGTGTTACTCCTGTTACTGGTATTGTTGCTGCTTGTACTGTTACTGCACTTGTTGCTGTGAAACCACCATCTACTGTTGTTACTGTTATTGTTGCTGTTCCTGCTGCTAGTGGAGTTACTACTCCATTTACTACAGTTGCAACAGCTTCGTTAGATGATGACCATGTCACTGTTTTATTTGTTGCATTAGCTGGATTAACTGTCTCTAATAATGTTCCAGTTGCTCCACCTGCTGTTAAGTTTAATGTTGCTTGATCTAGTGTTACTCCTGTTACTGGTATTGTTGCTGCTTCTGTTATTGGAAATCCAGCTGTTACTACTCCACTATCAGCTGGATTTGTCGCTGTTGTTCCTACTACTGTAAAGTAGTCTGCAGTTACACCTGTTAATGTAAATCCTGCTTTAGCTGTTAGGGTTATTGTTGCTGTATAAACTGTACTTGCTCCAAATGTTGCATCTGCTGGAGTCCAAGCTACTGTTCCTGTATATTGTGCTGTTTCAGTAATTGTTGTTACTGGAGTTTCGCCTCTTACTGGTGCTACTACTCCTGGTATTGCTGCTATATTGATTATTGTATCTGTCACCGGATTGGTTGTGAAAGTCAACGTTGTAGCTTCTCCTGCTGGTGTTGTTCCAGCAGCAGCAACTCTGACAAGAAGTGTATGATTACCGCTAAAATCCAGATTTTGAAATACAGTTTGATCATATACAACGTATTCTGCAGCATCTAATTTGTATTCTAATCCTGCTACCATTCCACTTACGATATTTGCTGTGTCATCATTTGTTACAGCAGGTGCAACAGGGATGACAATTGGTATGATTGTCGCCACACCACCGACGACAATCAATTCCATTGTATATTCGGGTTTAACTGACTGATATAGCGGATCGTCCTGAATCTGAATAAGATCTGGTTTATTATCTGTAAATGCTTTCTGATAATCAAGAACATTTCCGATTGTCGTCTCGAAATATACAGGTGCACCGGTAAGCATGGCAATTCCTATTTTTTCTTTAATGCTGTTATATAAAACCATATCACCATTTATCACATCGTTTATCGCTTTAGCATAGTCGACTATGACCATCTGTGAACTTGCATCCTGGAAGTAAATGTATTGAATTTTCTGAGGGTCTCCTGGTGCCGCTATTACAAGGGTTGGCACTATAAGACACAGAACAATAATCAGACTAATTATTTTACTTATCTTCTTTTTTAACATTTTAATTTCCTCCTATATTAGATGCAAATTCTATTAAAGCTGGATGACTGTTATTGTGCGCTGATCGATTTGACCCAAAGCATCAGTTACAGTGATGACAAGCTTTGTACCAGCCGTCATGGTAATAGAATAATACTCCCACCAATTTTCAGTAGTGTTATACGTTAATTCAAAGCCATTCGCTGTTACGGAGGTTGCTGTTATTCCCGGCAGCATTATAACCGTAATATAGGTATCACCAGCTAAACCCCTGTAGGCTGAAGCAGTCTTAATCAATGGTACATTTTTTTGTACAATGATTTCCCCCTGAAGATCAGTTGTTGTTGTACCTGCTGGAACCACAGCTCTCCATTGACTGCCGTTTGGCTGAAGAGTTGCTTGAACTCCATAGACCAAAACCAGGTTGACCTGGCTGATAAACTCTGCCTTAATGTTGATGTTTACAATCGTTAATCCTGAAATTGATTCGTAGTTGACAGTAACATCTTTAATTTCAACAGGCCATTGTACAATTGAAATAGCGTAGGTTGTTGTCTTTCCACCTACTGTTACTGTTAGTGTTTGACTTGCTACTGGTGCTGAACTGTTAAATCCTGTTACATTTGCTGTTGTTATTGTTTCTACTTTTGAACTTGTATCACTGTATGTTCCTGTTACTACCATTCCTGCGATATCAAGTGGTTCACCTACTGTATAGATTAGTTTTGTTGCTGGTGTTGTTATTGCTATACTTTCTAATGCTATTGTTGCTGCTTGTACTGTTACTTGACTTGTTGCTGCTAAACCACCATCTACTGTTGTTACTGTTATTGTTGCTGTTCCTGCTGCTATTGGAGTTACTACTCCATTTGCTACAGTTGCAATCAATTCATTAGATGATGACCATGTCACTGCTTTATTTGTTGCATTAGCTGGTGATACAGTCTCTACTAATGTTCCAGTTGCTCCACCTGCTGTTAATGTTAATGTTGCTTGATCTAGGCTTACTCCTGTTACTGCTATTGTTGCTGCTTCTGTTATTGGAAATCTAGCTGTTACTACTCCACTATCAGCTGGATTTGTTGCTGTTGTTCCTGCTACTGTAAAGTAGTCTGCAGTTACCCCTGTTAATGTGAATCCTGCTTTAGCTGTTAGGGTTATTGTTGCTGTATAAACTGTACTTGCTCCAAATGTTGCATCTGCTGGAGTCCAAGCTACTGTTCCTGTATATTGTGCTGTTTCAGTAATTGTTGTTACTGGAGTTTCGCCTCTTACTGGTGTTACTACTCCTGGTATTGCTGCTATATTGATTATTGTATCTGCTGCTGCTTGTACTGTTACTTGACTTGTTGCTGTGAAACTACCATCTACTGTTGTTACTGTTATTGTTGCTGTTCCTGCTGCTATTGGAGTTACTACTCCATTTGCTACAGTTGCAACAGCTTCGTTAGAAGATGACCATGCCACAGCTTTATTTGTTGCATTAGCTGGGGCTACTGTCTCTACTAATGTTCCAGTTGCTCCACCTGCTGTTAATGTTAATGTTGTTTGATTTAAGGTTACTCCTGTTGTAGTTATAACTGTTCCTCCAGAACCACCACCGCCTCCACCACTTGGAGGTGTTGAGACTTCTTCAATGACGGTTTCTGTTTTACTTGGTAATACTTCTTTATCTCCAGCCATAACTCCTTCTGTGTTTTTTCCTGCAATTACTTTAGTTCCTATAACTGTAACTACTATGTTATCTCCATTTGCAAATACTTCCTTTACCTTACCTTTACCTTCAATTTTTACATCATTAGCGACTACTAATATTTTATCTATGCTAGAATCTTTATCCACTATTATTTTAGATCTTGCTCCTGTTACTAATACTGATTTTATCTTTGTGTTATTTGCAAATACTGTCAAATCTGAAGATAATAATAAGACTGAATTAAAATCACCTTCTAGTATTACATCATCCTTGCCATCTATTATTACCTCACCGATTACTACTCCTTTTTCAGAGAAAATTCTTACTTTACCCTTTATCTTAGCAATTATTAAAAATTTAATACTAGAGTCTCCAATAATTTTGATGGAGTCTTCTCCTCCACCTCTTACTAGCACTCTACCTGTTACTGTTGTATCATCAATTATTACTTCTCCATCTCCGACACCATCACCTATTATTAAATCTCCTGTTATAGTCATCCCTTTTAAAGTGACACCAGAAACATTGACCATAACATTTCCATTCAAATCTGTCGTATATTCTCCTGCTCTTGCAATATATGTTTTTACTAGATTATCCATGACTTGAGCAAATTCAGCTCTTGAGATGTTCGATTTTGGATTTATCTGTCCATTTGAACCTACTACATACCCTGCTGAAACTAATGCTGCTATATCTTCTATTGCCCAATCACTTATCATGTTTTTATCAGAAAAACCATCAAGAGCTATACTCTCTTTTTCTTCGATTTTAAACGCACGAGCTAATACAACAAAAGCTTCTTCTCTTGTAATGTTTTGGTCTGGATTTAACTTATTTCCACTACCCTCAAAAGTTTGCATCTGGACTGCTTTTGCCATTTCTTCATAATACCATTTACCTTGTGATACATCACTAAACTTGGCTAATGATGTTTTTTCAACCGTATTAAATGCTCGATTAACTATTGTTGCCATTTCTGCTCTTGTTAAATTATCTTCTGCTCTGATTTTACCATTATCTCCTTTTAATAAGCCATTTGATACAGCTTTTTCAAGTGCAACTGTTGACCAGTTATTTGGTATATCAGTAAAGTCTACTCCAAATGCCGTCATCGGAACCATTGATAATATCATTGTTAAAGACAAAATTAAAGCTAATCCTTTTTTTTGCATTATACAACCTCCCTCAAGTAATTTGTAATTGTGGTATCTACTTCTCCAGACTAATCCCCTAGATATCACCTTCGCACATCCAAACATTTATATATTCGAATATATTAATATAGTACCCATAATTTTAAACTTTAATTATATTTTATTAAGATATACTTAGTCTTTTAAACACACACCCATGATTGAGATTCTAGTTTTTATAGACATAATTTTACAATAATAATTTGATTCAAGTTTTAATTTACGACTTCAAATATGTTCATTTGTAGCCCCTTTATCCTCATCCATAATTGAAATTTCATCAAAAACCCTAAGTTTTAACTCCTTATCTGCACATAATAGATAAGGTCCCTACAACTAAATGTCCTAGATCTACGTCCAGAATATTCAAAAATGGTAAAAAATAAAGGAATAAAGATATTGGGAGATTTACAAGGAGCATACTCTAGGCGATTAAATATAAAGTATAAATTGCTTTGTGAAATAATTGAAGATAAAAAACATAAAATAAGCAATATGTGGTCCCCTTACGTATAAGAAAAAGTCGAGCTTTATTATGAACTCGACTTTTTTAATTGCTATTATATTGTTTTACTCAACTTTAAGACTCGATAAACCTGACTTCATTACCATTTTTCTTAAATATTTATTGTACATAAATGGTGTTTTCATATTTTTTAGAATGATATTCCCTGATAATGATCTAGTATATGATTTATACAATTTATCATACCTTAAAAAATCTTCATTTAACGCTGTGGAAAGTGCTAACGCACTTCTAAAACCATAGCTTAAGCCTTCTGCTGAACTAGGACTAATAAAGCCTGCAGCTTCTCCAATTAATGCAACCCTTCCAATACCTGTAAGTATCTGATTTGCATTTGTTGGTCTTGCTAAATATGCACCACTTGTTTTTATTTTATCTCCTAATACAAAACCTTTGTTATTTAGCTTCTCTTTTAATAATTCGAATTTTTCTCCTGCATTACTACCAGGAACTAATGCAGAACCTACTATTAGTGCATCTTCTTTTGGAATAATCCAAGAGTAAAAATCAGTAATTTCTCTATCGAAAATCGCGCTATGATAATCTATATTTGATTCTTTCTTATACCACTCTTGTATTGTTATATATTGTTTGAGTTGACTTTTAGTTTTAAAACCTTCTCTTCTAATCTTAGAATTTGCTCCATCAGCTCCCACTATCATCTCTGCTTTTTCTTCATACTCTTTCCCATCCTTGGTAAACTTTACAGTTACACCATCATCTTCAACTTTAAAAGATCTTACCAAACTATTGTATTCAATCTTTACTCTGTCCGGAATTAAGCTTGCAATCCATCTATCAAAGTTTTCTCTATCTACATTTATATAATTCCTTTGATAATATCTTTCTAATGAATTATCAAAATCCAATACACGCACAGCAAATATTTGAGGGCTCTGTAATACATTTTTAGGAATTCCAAGGCCAAATCTTGCAAGCATCATTTGTGCATCAGGTGCAACCAATCCTCCACAGCTTTTTTCTCTGATAATAAAACGTTCTTTATTAAAGTCTCGTTTTTCAATTACTAAAACACGATACTTCTGACCAATCAGTCTAGCTAAAGTTGCTCCAGACGGACCGGCACCTACAATTATGACATCATACATATATGCCCACCTCATGTTAATTTTTATATTTATTAATTACCATATTTCCTCAAAGATTCATATATTACTGAAGTCTAATTGATAAGGATTTTCTAATCTGGTCAGTTTTTAATAATTCATTAAAATAATCGATTAAATTACTCTCAATAATATTAGAAGATAATTCTATCTCTTCATCCGAATCCAATTGTATTTTTAATGCTTTTTCTATAATCTCTTCATCTTCTATTAATTCATTTGTTTCTAAATCATACAGCTTAGAATTTGATGCTGAGTAAAAGTAGTTTTCATCTACAAAGTCTCCATTTGGAAATGTTACTAGATTTTTCTCTACACTAAATATATCTTTCCCTATTTGAAATGGATTAAACACTCCTAGCATATTCGAAAGTGTTGGAAACACATCTATCATCCCAATTGGTTTTTCTACTTTAGTTGCAATAGATTCATCTTTTGACCAAATTATAAGTGGTGTCTTTCTTATTTGTTTTAAATATGCCTTGTCAATTGTTTTATAGTCTAAATCATCCTTACTAAGGTACCCATCTATTTCTGAATTGTAATTATAAATCATCTCGTATTCCTCTGAAGAAATCTTTGCATGATGATCTCCATATAATACTATGATGGCATTGTCCAATAGCCCCTGTTCATCCATACCATTCACAAATGATTCAAGTGCCATATCTGCGTAGTGGTATGATTTTAAATAATTTCCTATTGGTGTGCCTTCTAGATAATCAACTGTAAAATCACCATAGTTTTCAAGATCATCGAATGGAAAGTGGTTTGAAAGAGTTATTAATGTTGCCATTATTGGCATATTCTTTTCTTCTTTTATCAATTTAATCTTTTCTATAGATTGCCTGAAAAATGATTTATCGCTAAGGCCTAGTCCAATCTCCTCATCAATAATATAATCTTGTTTATTGAAAAACTTTTCATAACCCAGATTCCCATACATCATATTTCTATTCCAAAAATCTCCATTATTTCCATGCATCGCAAAAGTATAGTAGCCTTGATTTTTAAGCAATTTTTGAATAGTCGTAAATTCTCTATCTGCGTGAGTCATAAATACAGTCCCATTATTTAGTGGAAGCAGTGATGTACTAAATGTAAACTCTGAATCACTACTTGTACCTATGGAGTGTTGAGGGTAAAAGTTATCAAAATAGATACCTTCCTGTGACATTTTGTTTAAAAACGGGGTAACCTTTCCATCTGAAAATTCTAAATCCATAGGGAAAGTTTGACCACTCTCATAGTGAATTACATACACATCCTTACCTTTAAATATATCTGTATAGTCATTTCGTTCTATAGAATTAATGTTTTTTTCTACTAGAGACTCTAATTTAATTTTAAATTTATCCTTATCTACTTCTTTCGTTTTAGATTCATTATTTGCAATCGTAGTCTTAACAATATCAGCAGTAGCATAAGAATATATGCCAAGTTGATCTACCAAATATGGTCTGTTCCACTGCTTTACCAACCTACTTACATCAGTAGAGCTAAGTGTTAAGAACACAATAATCATAGTTACAGTTCCTAGAATAAAAGGTCGAATTACCTCTTTCTTGTGTTTTGTGCTTTCTATCTTCTGAAAGAACTCTAATTTTTTTAATTTTTTAAAAATTACTATTAAAACTAATGTAGGTACCATAAATATTATTATTTTAATATCTAATGTTTTAGCTAAAGTACCCTCCATCTCCGATAATTGATTAAATTGTTTTAATAGCGAAAATGATAAAAACGAGTTAAAATGCTTGTAGTACAAATAATTACCTGCACTTAAAAGACCAAATACTGCAGACAATAATATGTATACATAGTTCCTATTCTTATAGTTTAGAAATAAAGCTAATACACTTATGATAAGTATAATTGAAATACTAGAAATAATAGGCTTTAATTTAAACACATCTCCTATAGTTAAAACTCGTAAGCTAAAGTCGTTAAATATACCTCCTAATACTAATAATATAAGCATAATATTATTTTTAAAATTTAAATATGTTTTATTTTTTTTCATTTTATACCTCTTTTTAAACAAGCCTTATAAAACCTGTTTGGATTTATAGTAAATTTCTCTCTACGATCTAATTTTATGTTGCTTTCCATTCAAACCAATTCCCTTTAACATATATATCCTATTTTGATACTTTATGCAAATAACTGTTTCGTCTTATTCTATCATAAGGACAATTTTATTTAAATAGGATTAAAATAATGTAACCTCTTTGTTATTTATCGCTTTTATGAGAACATTTTAGTATAATGAAATTGGGAGTTGAGAGGATTGATCAAAGACGATTTAATTTTATTTATGTCAGTTTATACATTTTTTATAAATTTATATTCTTTTCTACTATTTAAGAAGGATAAGAAACTATCTCAACAAAATGCTTGGAGAATCTCAGAAGCTAAACTTTTTATAGTTTCTTTTTTAGGTGGAGCTTTAGGCTCATATATTGGAATGAACCGCTTTTCTCATAAAACAAAAAAAGCTAGGTTTCAAATTGGATTACCACTTATTTTACTCTTAAATTTTGTCTTTCTTTATTATATATACAAGTACTTTTTAGCTTAATTTATAGGAAGAATTAAATCTGCATGTTTTTCATGCAAGAACATTTATATAGGAGATTAAATATGGAGAAATTAAGTAAAAACAATATTATATTTTATTTTTCATTTTTATGGCATGGTCTATTTTTATCATTAACAATGGCAATGATTGATTTTAACACAGTATTTCCGTCATTAGTCGATAGTTTAACAAAATACAAGCTAATTTTTGGTTTTTTATATTCAATTATGTTAGGTGCACCACTTTTATTTAATATAGTTTTTAGCCATTATCTAAAAAAATATGAGTATAAAAAGAAATTTTTATTAATAGGTATTTATCTGAGAGCCTTGTCCTTTTTAGGTATGGCTATCTTTGTATTTTTATTTGGTAAAACAAATCCAAATATAGTAATTATAAGTTTTTTCTTTTTAATACTATTGTTTTCTATTAGTGGAGGTTTTGCAGGTTTATCTTATTCCGAGCTTGTTGGCAAATTATTTAAAAGAAAAGAAAGAGGTAAATTATACTCTTCTAAACAGCTTATTGGAAGCATTGCTGCCCTTGGAGGAGGCTTAATAGTTACTAGAGTTTTTTCTCTTACTAATTTATCTTACCCTCTAAACTATGTTATTTTGCTTTTTGTAGGATTTATAGGACTAGTAGTAGCCTCTGCAGGATTCTACCTTGTTAAAGAGCCCCCTTCAATAATCATCACTAAAGAAAATGATACTTTATTAAACTACATTAAAGAAATCCCAAGTTTACTAAAAAACGATCTTACTTTTTCTAACTTTATAATTGTAGAAAATATGGCAAGTTTCAGCCTTATGCTACTACCCTTTTACATGGTATATGCTAGATATAGCTTTAATTTAAACCAGAGTTATATAGGAAGATATTTACTTTTTCAGATAACTGGTACAATTTTTTCAAATTTTCTTTGGGGTTTTCTTTCTGAGAAATTTGGTTCTAAATCTGTAGTAAAGGTATGCATTATTATAGGTGGTTCCATTCCTATTGTTGCATTAATCTTATCTAGATTCGGACCAGATATTTATAGTTTTGTATTCTTATTAGTAGGATTTGTTATTAGTGGAAGAAGAATAGGATTTGATTCTTATTTATTAGATATAGCTCCAGAAGATAAGAGAACAGTATATTTAGGAGTAAGAGGCACATTGAATATATTTGTCGTTATACTCCCTATCCTAGGGGGAATCTTTATTGATATTATAGGATATTCTATAACTTTTATTATAGTTAGTATATTAATGTATATCAGTGTCTATTTATTCTCTAATAAGAATTCAATTAGAAGTGAAAATTAGTAGATTTAAAAAGCTACGAGCATAAATTAAAATGTTTGTAGCTTTTTAATACTTTCTAACTTATAGGTATTTATGGAACCATTTACTCATTTCTTCGACCATATTTACACTCATAAAATGACCAAGATTTGAATATGTTACCATTTTTAGTCCTTCATTTTCTTTGTAATCTAACCTTAGTTTCTCATAAAACTCTTTTTGAGGAGTTATATCTACAACTTTATCCGCTCCTCCATGTAAAATTAATAGAGGTCTTTCTAGTAATGAACTTATTTTATCTGCTGGAGTTTTCTCCTTAACTCTTTTTTCTAATTCTTTAAAATAAGGTGCATCATTTACACCTAAAGTTCTTTTAAATATTTCATTGCTCGCCATCCAATCAAAAGATCCATTTACTACTACAGCAGTTTTTATATCTTTGTTCTCTGCAAATATTCCTGCCGTGCTAAATCCACCCATAGAATGACCTGTTACTGCTATTCTATCTTTATCTGCATTGTACTTTTGGATTAGCTCTGTAGATAAATCCTTAAATTCCGCTAAATTTTGGAGAACAACTTCCCAAAACCTGCCAGCATTTTCTTTTGCATAGTAATCTATTTCTCCTCGCTCTCCGTGATTTAGGGCATCAGGTATGACTACTTGATAACCTAAACTTGCTAAAATATAACCTCTAAATCTTTGATATTCTTTTTTCGAGGTCCATCCATGATAAAAAACAACCGTTGGATAACTCTCTCTCTTTTCTATTGGTCGCATTATAATAACAGGAATACCGCCTATATACTCATTTATCTCAATTATATTATTAAACTCCACTCTGTTTTTCCTCCAGTTCCACATCTAATCTCCAATCAATTGGAGTTTGCCCTGCATTTATAAGAAAGTCGTTTGTTCTTGAAAATGGTTTCGAACCAAAAAATCCTCTATATGCAGCTAAGGGACTTGGATGTGGTGATTTTATGATTAAATGTTTGTTTGTATCTATTTTGTCTTCTTTTTTAATTGCATTTGCACCCCATAGTATAAATACTATTGGTTTTTCTCTTTTATTTAACAAATCTATAATAGCATCTGTAAATTGTTCCCATCCTAAGCTTTTATGAGTATTGGGCTGACCTTCTCTTACAGTTAAAACGGCATTAATAAGCAATACTCCTTGTTCCGCCCATTTTACTAGATATCCATGATGTGGAATTGGATATCCCAAGTCAGAATTTAACTCCTTGTATATATTTACAAGAGATGGTGGCGTGGCAATTCCAGGTTTTACGCTAAAAGCTAAACCATGAGCTTGCCCTCTTCCATGATAAGGATCCTGCCCTAAAATAACAGCTTTAACATCATTGTAGTCTGTTAGATGGAGTGCATTAAATATACTATGCATATCTGGATATATTCTTCTTGTATTGTATTCATTAATCAACTGTTCACGTAATTTTAAATAATATGGTTTATTCATTTCTTCTTCTAAAAGTTCTTGCCAACTATTCTCAAATATTTTTTTCATATCACACCTCTTACTATAGCTCTAATAAATAGTCTAAAACTTTCTTGATTTTGTTATCTTTAATATACACTCTTGGTAATCTCTTAGTTAACATACAAAGTACAGAAGCTGGAATACCCATTATATTATTTGCAACTTCCTCAATAGGAATTTCATCCTCTCCTTGCTTTCCTATCAGTACTACCTCATCATTTCGTACCACGTCTAAACCTGTAACATCAACCATCATCTGATCCATACAAATTCTACCAATTACAGGACATCTTTTACCCTTAACCAAAACTTCTCCTACATTGCTAAGTTCTCTACTATATCCATCTGCATATCCTAGAGGAACTGTTGCAACTTTTGTTCTCCTCTTAGCCTCGTAAATAATTCCATAGCTTAATTTTTCACCTGGTTCAATTATTTTTATATGCGAAACTTGAGCTTTTAAACTTAAACAAGGTTTTACCGATAATGTATCCCTATTTGCTTCTGGATATGGATATATCCCATAAAGTATTATACCTGCTCTTACCATACTAAGGCTAAATTCAGGAAAGTTCATTATTGCTGCACTATTATTCACATGTTTTAAAGGTATACGTATCTTTCTATTTGCAAGCAATTTATTAAAAGCAATAAATTTATCCATGGATTTTATAGTATACTCTTTGTTGTCATCTGCTGCGGGAAAATGTGTAAATATACCATCTATAGTTAAATTGTCCATATAATAAATCTCTTCAATTTCTTTTAACGATTGATTATTCGTTCTAAATCCAATTCTATTCATTCCTGTCTCAAGTTTTATATGTAAAGATAGTTTTTTATTCAATTCTTTAGCTTTATTTGAAAAATATTTCGCTTGTTCCTTTAAATAAACAGTCAGTACAATATCGTTATTTATAGCAGTTTCCACAAGATATTCTGGTGTGTAACCCATTACTAATATATATGCATACTTGAATTTATTTCTAATATGGATTGCTTCGGATAGATGGGCAACTCCAAATTTATTTACTCCCAAGCCTATTAATTCTCTTACTATATTTTCTGCACCAAGTCCATATGCATCCGCTTTTACAATAGCCATAATTTCTGAAGTTTCGGTTACTATTTCTCTAATTCTATCGTAATTATACTTTAGATTATCTAAATCAACTTCAATATATGCTGGTCTTGTAATATACATAGCTATGCCTCCCAGATTCTCATTGTATTAATAAGTACAATTACCTTGTAATTTTACTATTTTTAAATATTAATTATTTACATTATACTATAAATATGGATTAAATACTCTAATCAATCAGCTTTTAACAGAATAAAAAATAGACATATGAAAATCCATACATCTATTCCTCCTTACTAGTTCACCTTATTTATATAAGAGTTTTAATTTTTTCTTTGCCCATTTCCAGTTGCCACTCTTCTACATACTCATCCTCTGAATGGGCCTGTTTTATGCTTCCCGCTCCAAAAACTATTGTATTTATTCCTTCTTCTTGAAACAAACTAGCCTCTGTCCAAAAATCCACTTCATGGAAGTCACCCACAAATAAAGGATTTTCGTTTATTAGAGGAGGTCCATTAAATCTATTCTCTATTGTTATTTCTTTGCAATTGCTTTTAATAATATCGACCACATCAGCTAGTTTATTAAATGTCCTTATGGAAGCTCTAAATGTACACTTTTGAGACACCACATTACCTGCTGTCCCACCCTCTATGATTCCTACATTAAAACCTAATTCATCTAGTCTAGTTATATTGTGTGCAGCCTTTACAATCGCACCTTTTGATTTTATAGAAGAATGGGCTGAATTTGAAGTATTTTGTAAAGTAAAAGAATAATATCCTCTATGTTTAGAAACAAACTTAAGTTCTGTAGGTTCACAAACTATTGCACGTTTAATATTGTTCTTAAAATCAGACTCCAAGAAATACTTCACTCCTGTTTTAATTCCTGACTCTTCATCTATGGAAAACAAAAGCATTAAATTTTGCGGCTCTTTTTCTTCCAAAGCCTTTAATAGCATATAAATATTACCTTTTGTGTCACAAGCCCCCAATCCATAGATTTTACCATCCTTTAAACTTGAACTTAAAGGGTCTAAACTCCATGAATTCGAAGGTTTCACAGTATCCATATGACAATTTATCAAAAGCTCAGGATTCCCAAAGATTGCTATTACATTCGCCTTGTTTTGACTAATTGTTTGAATGTGGATTTTACAATTAGTTTTTGATTTCAAATATTCGACCAAGTACTCTATCATGTCAGTATAATCGCCTTCATATGTGTTAATCTTAATTAAATCAGCCAATAATTTCATTTTTTCACCACACTTTCGATTGTTACAATTCCTGCTCACTAGAAATTTCAGATATTAAAAAATATGAAATATTCTTATCTTGATATTTCCCTTTAATTATGAACTTTTTCCCATTTGCAATTTCCTCGTTGATAATTCTGTACACCTTAGAATTGTTTTGCTGAACCCAAAAACAATCTCCTAATTCCTCCAAATCATTCTTTGCAATTTTGTAATCGTTAAATTCATATTTTTTTATAGAGTTTCCCAAAACTGTTTTAAATGGATTTTCCTTAGGTATTTTAGTCTTTATCAACATACTGTTTTTACGAGTGTGTACAAATCCATATGAAAGTATATTTAATGGATAAATATTCTTTAAGTATATATTAGAGCTTGGGTTATCAGTTTGTATTATAAACGTGAGGTAGTCCTTATCTTGAATCAAATGTAGTGCTAAAGCAAATGTTAGAGAACCTAATCCTTCTCCCTCGTGCTCTGGGTCAACTAATAAAGTCCACTCATGAGCAACTTTAGGGTCTGAGATATTTCCAACCACACAAAGCTTTGCTGCAGGTATTCCATCTATTAAAAACCCTGCCGTTAAACCGGCTCCTATAGTTCCAAAGTTTGCGAATGCCCAGTCTGGTGCAGCCATCCCCACTCCATATGCTTTTTCATTTAGTTGAACCATCTCATAGGTAAAATCATAACCTTCTGTAGTTGTTGGGTCTATAAATACAGTTTTAAATGGAAAGTTTTCCATAATCACTCTATACTTATCCCAGTATAATCTATTGACTACTATAAATACCTCCAAATTTAAATCCTCATATTTCTTTAATAATTCAATCATTTCTATTCCTCCTCTATATTTGATAGTCTTTGCTGCATGGAGTACAATTTTATAAAGCCATTTGCTTCAACTCCACTCCATTTTGATTGCTGTGCATACATTGCTACTTTTTCGTTAACCAAAGAATTTGGCGAAGTTACTTCTACTACTTTAATGCTATTTGGTTCAACCTTTATTTTTACAATCCCACTTACTTTCTCTTGAACTGAGTCTGTATAGACTTCTAGGTTTTTAACCAAAGGCTCATAATATAGTCCACCATACACTAAGTCTGACCAGTCAGTAGATGCAAGTTTATTAAACATTATTTGTTTTTTAGTCAAAATAATCTGTTCTAGTTTTTTATGGGCTTCAATTAGCGCTAAGACCGCAGGAGCTTCAAACATTATTCTTCCCTTTATACCGACAATACAATCCCCAACGTATATATTACTTCCATACCCATAGGATCCTAATATAGTGTTAAGCTTTGATATTAGCTCTACTCCTGTTATGTCTTGATCGTTTAACTTAACAGGAAGTCCTTTTTCAAACTCTATCTTTAAATATTCTTTGGTTTTAGACTCATCTCTCTTTGTTAGTGAATAAGCTAAACTATCAGGCTCCTTATTTTGATCTATTTCTGTTCCTGAAACAGTTATCCCAAATATATTTTCATTAATTGAGTACTTCTTAAGGTCTTTATCAACTTCAAATCCTCTTTTTTCTATATACTCAATCTCTTTATCTCTTGTAATATTCAATTCTTTTATTGGTGCTATTATATTTATATTTTGATTAAGGGTGATAAATGATGCTTCAAACCTAACTTGATCGTTTCCAACCGCCGTAGACCCGTGAGCAACACAATCTGTTCCTTCTTCTTTAGCTATCTTAAGTATTTCTTCTGCTATAATATATCTATCAGCGCACATCAATGGGTACTCATCTTCATATAAACCATTTAGTTTTATCAAATACTGTATAATGTTTTCATAGATATTTTCTGTAGCATCTACTGTATAATGTTTTATGCTTCCCAATTCTTTTGACTTTGCTTCAATTTCTTTTAGCTTACTATCGCTAAATCCACCTGTATTAACTACTGCTGTAACTACATCATAACCTTGCTCCTTAAGATACAATACACAAAACGAGGTGTCTAATCCTCCTGAAAAAGCTAACACTACTTTTTTCAATTTTTTACATCTCCTATCTTTTTATTTAAGAATTTTTTACCTCTTTCAATTGATATCAAAACTGCCTCCTTGGCGGGACCACCTATAAGATTCCTTTTGTTTATACACGTTTCAACCGAAATTTCCTTATAAATATCTTCTTCTATAAGATCGCTAAATATTTTGAAGCTCTCAAGTACAATCTCAGATAATTTTTTGTTTTGTTTTATCGCGAAGTTTACAATTTGACCAGATATTGCATGACATTCTCTAAACGGTACTCCTTTTCTAACCAAATAATCCGCTAAATCTGTCGCATTTGTATAACCATCTTCCGAAGCTTTGTACATTCTATCCTTATTGAACTTCATAGATTTAATCATTCCTGTAAACATATCCAAACATGCTTTTACAGTGTCTATTGCGTCAAATACTGCTTCTTTATCTTCCTGCATATCCTTATTGTAGGCTAATGGCAGTGATTTCATGATAGTTAATAAAGTCATATTCGAACCATAAACTCTACCTGTTTTACCTCTTATAAGCTCTGCTACATCTGGATTTTTCTTTTGTGGCATTATACTACTACCTGTGCTATATCCCTCATCAACATTGACATATCCAAATTCTCCAGATGCCCAAATTACTATTTCTTCACAAAACCTGCTAAGATGCATCATTATTATTGATAAATCTGAAGCAAACTCTATTGCAAAGTCCCTATCGCTGACACCATCTAAGCTGTTGTAAGTGATGTCATTAAATCCAAGCAATTCACAAGTATATTCTCTATCCAAATCAAATGTTGTCCCAGCTAAGGCACCTGAACCTAAAGGCATTATCATTATTCTTTTTTTTGAATCAATAAGCCTTTCTATATCTCGTCTAAACATTTCAAAGTAAGCCATTAAATAATGTCCCAATGTCAAAGGCTGTGCCTTTTGCAAATGAGTATATCCCGAAAGTATAGTATCCAAATTATCTTCAGCAATAGTTATCAAAACTTCTTCTAACTTTTTAATAAAATCAACCAAAAGATCTACTTCTTTTCCCAAATACATTCTAAAGTCCGTCGCAACTTGGTCATTTCTACTTCTACCTGTATGAATTTTCTTTCCCAAATCACCTATTCTTTCAGTTAATGTTGATTCAACAAAAGTATGAATATCCTCATGCTCCAGACCGATTTGCAATTCCTCATTTTCAATCTCACTAAGAATTTTATTTAAAGCCATTTCCACTTTTATTATCTCTTCATCCGTAAGTACCCCACATTTATTTAAAGCCTTTGCATGAGCAATGCTTCCTAATATATCCTCCCTGTATAATCTTCTATCAATATGTATAGATGACTGAAAATCAAAAGCTGCTTTTTGAATTTGATTTTCAAATCGTGCGCCCCATAACTTCAATAGTGTCACTCCCTTTCTAAAAAATTGTATAAAAAAATCCCGTTCTCTTTACACTAAGAGACGGGATTGCCGTGGTACCACTCAAATTGACATAAAACATGTCACTCAAAACTTTTATCGCAAGTTATTCGTTCCTCCTACTACTACTTCAAAGAAATTCTCCTTGGCCCTTTTCCAATCAGGTTTGAACATCAGGCTTCCACCATCCCCAACTCGCTATTTCAAATTACCCAATAGTACTTCTCCAATTCATCGACATACAGTGTTAATTTATTGAAACCAATTATATCAAAATCTCATTTAATGTCAAGTATGAATTTATACCATTAATTTTAAAAAATTAATAGACGTTTTGAAATTTAATTATATTGGCGAAATTACGAAATTCAAGAATTGTAATACACTCATTTGATATTTAAGTTTCATTGCAATCAGATCTTAATATAGCTCTACTAAGTGTTTCCAATATCTTGTTGGCATATAGGCCTTTTTCTGCCTGGTGTTTTTCCTATTTCCTATTGCTATATGTTTATAGTACTCTCTCCACATATCTTGATATCCTTCTTCAGCTTCAGATATTATAAAATTTTCTGGTTCGTCTATATTTCTTATTACCCACTCTTTTTTATTATAAAATACTGCAATTCCCCTTTTTATATCGTGAATAATCCATCTCTCATTATTAAGTCTAGTAGAAAAATGTGGTGCTAATAACGACACTACATTATAAACAGGTTCTAATTGAGCATAAAATATCCCATTTTGAAGTTCCTTAAATCTTGTAAGACCCAAAAGTCTGTGTTTTTCAATGCCAACTCTTTTGTATATCTTATCTATTTCAATAACCACTGGATGTATATTATAGTCATCTATTTGGGCACCCATTTTAAATGCAACCCTTAAATAATTTAAAATAATTGTACCCATATCTTTTTCTTCAGATAAAAATACTGTAAATACTTTTATTAAAGCATCCTCCGAAATTTTTTCCTGAATTGCCTTATAGACCTTTTTGGATTTTTCTAAATCAGTATCTACCTCTATTGTTTTAACTAGAAAATCTATCTGTTCTTCTTTAGTAATAATGTAACTTGGATTTTCTCTACTATAATAAGCCCTATAGATACAAGTAAGAAAACCTTCAAAGCTATTATCGTAAAGATAAACTATTTCTTGGTTCATTCTCTTTCTCCTCTATTGTATCAAATAAAGATAGTTGATCTAAGTTTACTTTATCATCAATCAATTTTATCTTAATCTGTTCACTATCCATCGATTTAAATCCATAGTGTTTTCCATCGCAGAGTATAAAATACTTGGCTCTTTTAAGAACAACTCCTATTTTTTTGAGATCATCATAATTCAACTTCTGAAATCTTCTACTAGTAACAATTCTTCTGGCTGAGTTAACTCCAATTCCCGGAATTCTTAGTAGAGTTTTATACTCTGCCCGATTTATCTCTATTGGATACTTATCAATATGCGAAAGAGCATATTGAGCTTTGGGGTCAATTTTTAAATCAAAATAGGGATTTTCTTCTGTCAGAAGTTCTTTTGCCTCGAATCCATAGAATCTCAATAACCAATCTGCCTGATAGAGTCTATTTTCTCTTCTAAGTGGAGGTTTTATAATTGCAGGTAATAATGGGTTTGTGCTCACAGGAATAAAAGCTGAATAATAAACTCTTTTTAAGTCATAGGTATTATATAGGCTTTCAGATAGATTTAGAATTCTATGGTCTGAATCATTTGTAGCTCCAACTATAAGTTGGGTTGTTTGACCTGCGGGCACAAATAAGTCTCTGCTTTTATATTTCCTCTTCTCTTCCTTGAAAATGTCTATTTCATCTTTAATGTTTTTCATAGGTTCAAAAATATCTTCTTGTTTCTTTTGTGGAGCAAGCATCTTTAATCCTTCACTCGTTGGAAGCTCTATGTTTACGCTGAGTCTGTCTACATATTTTCCAACAGCATCAATAAGCTTTTTATCTGCTCCAGGAATTGCTTTTAGATGGATATATCCATTAAAATTCTCCTTTTCTCTTAGGGTCTTTACAATTTGTAAAAAGCACTCCATTGTATAATTAGGCGATTTTACAACTGCTGAGCTTAAGAAAAGTCCTTCTATATAATTTCTCTTATAAAAACTAATTGTTATATCTATTATTTCTTCGGGTGTGAATGTTGCTCTTGGCAGATCATTTGAAATTCTATTTACACAGTATGCACAGTCGTAGATGCAATAATTTGACATTAAAATTTTAAGCAGAGAAATACATCTACCATCATCACTCCAACTATGGCATATTCCCGCTTCAGATGCGTTACCTAGTCCATTTTTAGTATTTTGCCTATTGCTATTACTTGAAGAACAAGAAACATCGTATTTTGCAGCATCTGCCAATATTTTTAACTTATTAATCGCATCCATAAAAATATCACCCCAAAGATTATATCTTTAAGGTGATTATAGCATAATTTAGCGGTTTAATCAAACATGTGTTCGATTAAATGTCTATTCTCCAATTCTTTGGTGCTATTAAGGCTATTATTGTAAATAGCTCTAATCTTCCTAAAAGCATTAAAAATGATAACCATAACTTCGTTGGGATTGAAAAAAAATCGTAATTTAATGTAGGACCAACCAACTCCAAACCAGGTCCAATATTACCAAGTGTCGCAGCAACTGCAGAACCAGCTGTAACTAAATCAACCTGTTCTAATGATACTAATAGGGTTGAAAATATAAATATCAACAGATATAGCCCTAAAAAACTATTAATCCTCGCGATAGTTTCATTTTGCATAACCTTATTGTTCACTTTTACTGGCATAACTGCTCTAGGATGATATAGTTTCCCAACTTCTCTTTTTATTAACTTTAGCATAACGAGTATTCTAATAACTTTCATACCTCCGCCTGTTGAACCTGCACTTGCACCAACAAACATTAGTATCCAAAGAATTCCTTTACTAAAACTTGGCCAAAGGTCAAAGTCTGCCGTTCCATACCCGGTAGTTGTCATAATAGAGGCGACTTGAAAAAAAGCATCTCTTAATGAGTAAAAAATATTGTGATAGCTTACAAACCATAAATCAACTGTTATAGCTAGTGTTGCTATAACAATAATTCCAATATATAACTTAAACTCTTCATCCTTAATAAATCCAGAAGGTTTCCCCCTAAAAAATGTGTAATATAGTGAAAAGTTAACTCCTGATGCAACCATAAAAAATGCTATCACCATATGAATATATGAACTATCAAAGGCCCCAATACTATCAGCCCTTGATGAGAATCCACCAGTACCAACAGTTCCAAATGTATGAATAAATGCTTCATAGATACTCATTCCACCTAAGGTAAGGAGGATGACCTCCGCCATAGTTATTGTAATATATGTGATATATAAGATTTTTGCTGTATCTTTTAATCTAGGAGCAATTTTACCTGCTACAGGTCCTGGTGATTCAGCTTTAAATATCTGAAATCCTCCTATCCCAAGAGCTGGAAGTAAAGCTAGCGTAAACACTAGTATCCCCATACCACCTATCCAGTGAGTAAAGGATCTCCAAAACAATATACCTTTTGGTAAGCTTTCAATATCTGTCATTATTGTAGCTCCTGTCGTTGTAAATCCAGAAACTATCTCAAAAAAAGCATCCACATATGTTAGTGTGCTTCCAGAAAAATATAGTGGCATTGCACCTAAAATTGATGCAAGTACCCAACCAACTGCAACTATTGCAAGCCCTTCTTTTGGACTAATCGAACTATGATCGGATTTTGCCCGTGTCATAATCCAACCAACTAACACAGTCAAAATAATTGTCAAAAGAAATGGGATCCTGTCGGGTCCCTTCTCTGCTAAGGCTATCAAGTAGGAAGGTATCATTAAAAATGCTTCAACTATCAGTAAGCTTCCCAGCACCCTTTTTACGATTCCGTAATTCACTAAATAGACCTCCCTTATTCGGTTTAAAGAACATCTTTAAGCCTGTTAGATTTTCAGATAAACAAAATACAACTATTCTATCATTAACCATTAATTCTGTATTCCCTTTTGGAATTATCACATCATTCCCTCGAACGATAGCGCCAATAATCAAACCTTTTGGCAGATTTATATCCATTATTTTTTTCCCAAGAACAGGTAAGTCTTTATCAATAATTATCTCAGTAACTTCAGCATTGCCACCTAAAAGCAAAGAAACTGAAACTACTTTCCCACCTCTAATATACTTTAAAATACTACTTGCTGTTATATAAACAGGATTTATAGCTGCATCAATATTTAATCTATCAATTATCTTAATATAATTTGATCTACTTATTTTAGCTACGGTCTTTGGAACTCCAGCTTGTTTAGCCATAAGCGCCATAAGTAAATTTTCTTCATCAAATCCAGTAACTCCAACAAAAGCGTCCATAGATGATAAGTTTTCTTCTTCCAATAAATGGATATCTGTTCCATCTCCATGTATGATTAATACATTATCTAAAATCTCAGATAAATGCTGGCATCTATCTCTATCTTGTTCAACCAAAGTTACTTGTATTTTATTCTCGGCAAGCCTACTTGCAAGATAATATCCTACATTCCCTCCACCAAGAATCATAACTTTACTAATCATTTTTCTTTTAAAGTCATCCCCTAATCTCTGGCTAACTTTTTCAATCTCTTTTGCATTCCCAATTATATGAATTATATCCCCAGCCATTACTTCAGTATCACCATTTGGAATAGTAAGTGTACCTTCTCTTGATATTGCAGTTATTAAAAGCTTATCTAAACCTTGAATATCCTTAATCTGTTTCCCTACAAAATCAGTATCAGCTCCAGCATTAAAATCAACCATTTGAACTTTCCCACTTGCAAAATCATCTGTATAAAAGCTATAACTTTTTAACAGATACTTTTCCATAGCAAGTGCCGTTGCTAAGTCCGGATTAATTATATGGTCTATCCCAAGTTCTTCTTTTATAAAGTCTATCTGCTCCATATATTCAGGATTTCTGATTCTTGCAATGGTTTGTTTACAACCTAATTTTTTTGCCAATGTACATATCAGAGTATTCGTCTCATCATTATCTGTTGACCCAACTAAAAGATCATAATCCTCTATACCAAGTTCTCTCATTATCCTTATATCGATTCCATTAGCTACAACTGTCAATACATCTAAATGCTCATTTAATCTCTCTAATACCTTTAAGCTGCTATCCATAACCGTAACGTCTATTTTTTCTGCAACGAAAAATTCAGCTAATTTAGCTCCTAGTTTTCCAGCACCCACGATCATAGCTTTCATTAATTCACCCCATCATTTTATTAATACAATTTAGAAAACAACCCCCACAAACTTAAATTATGGAGGATATTGTACCGTTCTATTATGATACTTTGTCTATTCTAGTATACTACAATATTTTGCATAATCCAACAAATAAAGGAAAATACGCACAAAGCAAAATATAGTTCCCTCTTTATCAAACTACAAATCTAAAACTTCAAAACTAAGGTTAAGTAAATCAATATATAATAATTTATTCCTTAATAAATCTCCTCTGCCAATTAGTATTTTAACTACTTCACTTACTTGTATTGAACTTACAACTGCTGGGGTAAAAGAAGGATTACCCAAATCTATTTCTATCCCCTTTACTCCATTATGTTCTCCATAAATTCTAGTTAATGTGTTATCGCCTGGAAAAATTGTAGAAATTTGTCCATACCAACCTGCAATAGCACCATGAACCATAGGTATATTTAGCAAGCTAGATGTGCTCTGCAAAATTAATCTAGAGGGAATGTTATCAAGGGCATCAACTACTACTTGATGGTCCTTTAAGATGCTTTCTGCATTAGATTCATTTAATAATTCAAAAATAGGATTTATCTCTACTCCAGAATTTATAATTTCCATCTTTTTTTTTGCTATAAAAGCTTTTCTCTTACCAATATTATTTTCATCTGATAGAATCTGCCTATTCAAATTAGTCTCATCAAAAACATCATTATCAACAGCCGTAATTTCACCTACGCCTAATCTAACAAGCATTTCAATTATGTATCCACCTAACCCACCACAACCAACTACACATACCTTAGACTTCCTTAATATTTCATTTTCTTCCAAAGAAATAGTACCTATATTGCGAGAATATCGATTCAAATTGAACACCTCCGTTAATAAAGATATATTTAACTACAATCATTGATATAATTAGATATTAATGTAATATTATTCTATCATATTATTATAGATAACTATACTTAGATCGACTTATTGACGTTTAAATTGCTCTTAACTTATTATAATTAATTTTATAAATAGTTATTGACATATGTCTTTAATGGTATATAATTAGATTATACAGAGAAGTAAAAATCATTAAAGGAGGTGTAATTATGCCTAGATATAATGGAACTGGTCCTAGAGGACAAGGACCTCTTACTGGCAGAGGAATGGGTTATTGTGCTCAAAGAACTCCAGGATATGATACAAGAGGATATGGCAGAGGAATAGGCTGCGGTATGGGAAGAGGCTTTGGTAGAGGCTTAGGGTATGCCCCAATCGTTTCTGAAAGAGAAATGTTAGAGGAAAATATGAGGTACCTTGAGGAAGAATTAAATGCAGTTAAAGCAGCATTAGGAAATACAAAAGAAGATTAGACAAGGGGGATTAAAATGATCATAGGTATACCGGCAGACAAAGAGGATAAAAACAGTCCAGTTAGTGGTTCTTTTGGACGAGCACCATTTTATTTTATATATAACGATGAAACAAACGAAGTCGAATTTGCAGTTAATGATGCTGCAAAAGCGCAAGGTGGCGCTGGCGTAAAAGCTGCATCTCTAATAGTTGAAAAAAAGGTAGATACAATTATTACTCCTCAACTAGGAGAAAATGCATCAATGGTTATAAAAGCTGCTAACATTAAAATGTATCAATCAAAAGAAGGTTCTCTAATGGACAATGTGCTTTATCTTAAAGATGGTAAGCTAGAGCAGCTAGGCAATATCCACGAAGGCTTCCATAAAAGCTAATGAAAATTGCTGTTTTAAGTGGTAAGGGAGGCACCGGTAAAACCTTTGTAGCTACTAATCTTGCTAGAAGTGCAGAACGATGTGTATATTTAGATTGTGATGTAGAGGAGCCCAATGGCCATCTTTTCCTAAATGGGCCCCTCCTTTCTTCTTCAAAGGTAAGTCTTCCAATTCCAAAAGTAAACGAATCACTATGCGATGGTTGTAAAAAATGTGTAGATTTTTGTAGATTTAATGCGCTCGCATTTGTACAAAACCGTGTTATAGTTTTTGATAAAATATGTCATTCTTGTGGTGGTTGTAAAATAGTATGTCCACAAGATGCAATTTATGAAGTTGATAGAGAAATAGGTCAAATTGAATCCAGAACCTATAAGAACACTCAAGTTTTTACAGGTAAACTTCTCCCAGGGGAAGAATCCGGAACCTCAATTATCCATGAATTGTTTGATAAAATCAAACCTGAAGATTCACTAGTTATAATAGATGCTCCTCCAGGAAGTGCTTGTGTTGTCATGGATTCGATAAAAGATGTAGATTATTGTATCCTAGTTGCAGAGCCTTCTATTTTTGGTTCCCATAATTTAAAAATGGTTCATGAGTTAGTAAAATTATTTAATAAACCTCATGCAGCTGTTTTGAATAAATCATTGGGTGAAGATAATCCATCAAAGGATTATTGCATTGAAAATAATATAGAGATTCTAGCTGATATTCCATTTAGCCAAGAGCTTGGCAAGTTAACAGCTGAAGGTAAATTAGTAGTAGAGTATAATAATGAAGCTAAAGAATTATTTAAGGACTTATTAGATAAAATTTATAAGGAGGTGCGAATATGAAGCAACTCCTAATACTTAGTGGTAAAGGTGGTACAGGTAAAACAACGGTTGCAAGCTCATTAATTAAATTATCATCAGCAAAGGCTTTTGCCGATTGTGATGTTGATGCACCTAATCTTCATTTAGTTATGGCACAAGATAAAGAACCTATAAAAAAAGATTTTTATGGTTTAGATGTTGCAAGGATAAATCAGGACAAATGCATATCTTGTGACTTATGTAGACAAAACTGTAGATTCGATGCTATAAATGTCAATGAAGGATACGTTGTAGATAATTTTGCATGTGAAGGATGCGCAGTTTGTACCATAGTTTGTCCAGCAGACGCGATAGATATGCTTCCGAGAATTACTGGTAATTTAAGCTTATATAAAAATGACCATGTATTCTCAACAGCAGAGCTTATAATGGGAAGTGGTAATTCTGGTTTGCTCGTTACTCAAGTAAAAAAAGATTTAACCCAAAATACAGATGCTCCATTAGCTATTATAGATGGTTCCCCAGGTATTGGTTGTCCAGTTATAGCTTCCATTAGCGGAGTGGATATGGTACTATTAGTAACAGAACCTACTCTTTCGGGTTTTAGTGATATGGAAAGAATTATTCAAACATCCAGAGGTTTCCCAGCTAAAATTGCAGTGTGTATAAATAAATATGATCTCCATAAAGAAAACTCAGAAAAAATAGAACAGTTTTGTGAGGAAAAAGGGATTTCATTTATTGGGAAAATTCCTTTTGATAAAGCTGCTGTAAGCCTTGTGAACAATGGGCTTACTCTAGTTGATAAAGAAGGTCTTTCAAAAGAAGCAATTGTGGGTATATATGATAAGATAATGAAATTACTATATGGGGAGGAAAAAATATGAAGATAGCAATAGCATCAGATAAAAAACAAGTAGCTGCTCATTTTGGACATTGCGAGGCATTTGAATGCTTCGAAGTTGAAGATAATAAGATTAAAGGATGGGAGACACTCCTAAATCCAGGACACAAACCAGGCTTCTTGCCAAATTTTCTTCATGAAAATGGAGTAAGTACTATAATTGCAGGTGGAATGGGACAAGCTGCTGCTAATATATTTAACGATAACGATATTAAAGTAATTTGTGGAGCCTCAGGCTCAATAGAGAGCGTAGCAAAGAATTATGTTGATAACACTCTCCAATCTTCAGGTTCTTTGTGCGAGGAACACGATCATTAAAAAAAATGGCCAATAATTTGGCCATTTTTTTATTTTTATACTAAATCTATTTACTTGAGTAAGTTTTCCTTTGGATTAACATTATTCCCAAAATACACTTTAAAATCAATATTCAACTCAGTACATAACTCATATAACTCGCTCATAGTATTTTCGTTTATCATAATTCCATTAGCTAATCTATCTTCCATAGCCTCAATTTCTTTTTCCCCATGAGTATAGATACGCCCTTGATTTTGGGCTTTAGGACTTTCTCTTAATTCTTGTAAAAACTTTGATAGATGATCCTTAATCTCTTTTGCGCCTCCAAATATATTTGGATCAATAGCTATAAATCCATGACAACAACCATCTATATTATCTTTTAGGCAATAGTTACTTGTCATTCCTAATGAAATAATCGAAGTAAATATTTCAGTTATCATTCCAAATCCATATCCTTTATGCCCACCAAGATTTTCTGTATCTCCCCCTAAAGGCAAAATCCCTCCACCATTTTCACTATTAATATTTTCAATTATAGCAGTCGCATCTGAGCTTGCATTCCCTCTAGGGTCTATCGCCCAACCATTTGGTAAAGGTTTATCTAGTTTTTTGTATATCTCAAGTTTACCAAGCGTGACAACTGTAGTTGATGCATCAAAAAGAAAGTCGTAGGGCTCAGCTGGCATAGCACAAGCTATTGGATTACTGCCTATCATAGGAATTATACCATTTGTAGGTACCATTAACCCCCCACTATTAGTAAAGCTAATTCCCAAAAGACCTCTATCACAAGCCATCTTTGAATAATATCCAGCAATCCCAAAATGGTTGGAATTCTTAACTGTTATTATCCCTATACCTGTTTTTTTTGCTTTTTCTATTGCTAGCGACATCCCCCGGTGTGCAGCTAAATGACCACTACAAAAATGAGCATCTATAACACCTGAAACGGGCGTTTCAAAGATTATTTCTGACTCTGAACCTCGATTAACCATACCGCTTTTAATATCGCTATGATACATCTTTAGTCTTTGCAAGCCATGACTCTCAATACCATACAAATCTGATAATAGAATAACATCAGATATTATTCTGCTATCATGCTCTGAAAAACCTCTTTTTATAAATGATAATTCACAAAACTCTTTTAATTCTTTAAAATCTACTCTATAATAGGTCATCTTTTTCTCCTTAGTTTACTTTATAATTGCTCACTAAACATTAACTAGTTACATTTTATATAAATGATGACCTATTAACAAGAAAAAATGAACTATCTTTCAATTCTTTCAATAAGTTAGTTTCGTCCTTATTAGCAACTTCATTAACCTCTCACATTATATTCGCTCTGGTTTATTATTTAATACTATTACAAGCCTAATCTTGTCAATGTCTCTTCCTTAGGATATCCTTTTTCATCCCATCCCATGAATTCGTAATAGTATTTTTTCATTTCAAAAAATTTAGCTTCATCCATAGAAACACCTTTTAAACTTCCATTTTCAAGAGGTTGATACAATCTTTTCGGTAAATCTTCATAAGATTCATCTATTCCTAAATCGTAGTTAAGTTTTCTAGCTGCTGTTATACCTCTTTCTCCAACTTCCATAGCTTCTTCAGGAGTAAAGTCCCATCCTGTTGCAGCATTTATAAGTTCCATAAATTTTTCTATAGGCATTGACCCTCTAGGTGCGGGAATAAAGTCACACATACCTACCATGTTTAAAAAGCTCCACCATTTTTCCATAATTCCATAAAATTCAGCCTTGTCTTTACCGTAAGTCATAGGGTCTGTAACTTTTTTTAATCCTAACATTTTCACAGAATCAAGCATAGGTCCTTCTTCTGTAACCATAGTATCATGTGCCGCTTGCATATGATCTGCTCCTGTGGGAGATACTGAATACCCTAAACCCACACCAATTTTCCCTCTTGGGTCGTGCATAGGTAATTCTTGCCCTTTAACATGCATAGCGAAGTCTTCACTACCATTGCCAAATTCTTGTGACATTTTCTTTACACCCTGCGCAAGAATTTTCCCAAATCCTCTTTTATATGCTATATCTTCTATTAGTTTAAGCAATGCTTTTTCATTCCCAAAATTTAATTTTATACCTTCTGTATCTTCTTCATTAATTATTCCTTTTTCAAAACATTCCATAGCAAAGGATATTGATACTCCTGTTGATATTGTATCAATGCCAAAATCATTACATAGTTCGTTAGCTTTTGCTATTACTTCTAAATTCCCTATTCCACACATAGAACCCATAGCGCCAATGGTTTCATACTCAGGTCCGCCAAATTTAGGGTCTACTTTTATATCTTCTTTGTCAACTTTTACTACCCTTTTGCATCTAACAGGACATCCTGAACACCCTCCTCTTTGTATAAGGATTGTATCTGCCATTGTTTGTCCTGATATCTCCTTTGCTTTTTCAAAGGATCCATCCCTAAAATTTCTTGTAGGTAGTATTCCACTTTTAGATAAGCCTTCTACTCCACCAGCAGTACCATATAAATATAATCCTTTTGATAATGGGTTATCTTTTTGATATTCTGCATACCATTTACTTATTTCCATTACCTTGTTTTTATCTTTAAAATCGATTCCCACAGTCCCTTTTACTACCACAGCTTTTAGGTTTTTATATCCCATTATCGCTCCCATGCCATTTCTACCACAAGCATGTTTTAAATCGTTTATTACACAGGCATACGGAACTCCATTTTCTCCGCCTTGTCCTATTTGAGATAGTTTTATGTTCGTGTCGCTTAATTCTTTTTTTATTATATCATTTGCCTCTCCAGTACCTTTACCCCACAGATGAGATGCATCTTTTATTTCAACTTGATCATCTTTGATGTAAAGATATACAGGTTTGTCTGATTTCCCTTTTACTATGATTCCATCCCAACCTGCTTTTTTTAACTCAGTTGCAATAAATCCTCCTGATTCTGAAATCCCAAATCCTCCAGTTATAGGGGATTTCGTACCCATAATCATTCTAGAAGTTCCACCTGTAGGAATCCCAGAAACTACACCAGTCATAAAATATAAAGGATTTTCTTCTGAAAATACCTCAGTGTTTTTATCTACATCATCTTTTAAAAAATGATATACTAATCCCTTTCCTCCTGTATATTTTCTCATGATCTCCTCAGATATTTCTTCCTTGCTTATTTCTCCATTTGTTAAATTAACCTTTAAAATTTTTCCTGAAAATCCGTAACTCATAATATCCCCCTTTTCTAACCTCCACCAAATATAGGTATGATTAATAACTCATCTTCATTTCTAGCTATAGTATTTTTGTTAACTTTTTTATTGTTTAAGTAAAATTCAGCATAACCCATACCCTCAAGCTTAATTTCTTTTAAAATTTCATCTATTTTCGTAGGCTCTGCTAATTTAATTTGAAGGAGATTGTTGCTATCCCCTTCCTGTAAAAACACTCTACTAATTTTTATTATCATAACTAATCTCCCCATCTATATAGTAATTTTTATTATAATTCCACATTGTAAAATGCATTGAGAAGAATTATCTATTTTAATAAATAAAAAAAGGCACACACAAACTAATGCGGAGCCTTTCCAAATACGGGAGGTAGGTTTTCAACCTACCCTAACGGTCTACTTTCAAAAGATTTCAACTCGGGTCCTTACTTTAAGTATATATCATCATAAATATATATCAATAACTTTTTAATGATTTTCTATTTTTTTGCGTCTTTCCTTAATCCTTTCCAACTCTAAATTCTTTTCTGCTATTACACTTTCCATATCATAAAGCCCACGCTTTTGTATTTCCACGACAAATGCTTTTTCAAATTGCTTTTTCCATTCCGTATGTTCTGGATTATATGTTAACCCAAATGCTAATAACTTTCCAACATCTGCTTCTTTTTTCCCAAAACCTACTTCTTCAAAATCTATACGATAAATTCGATTATTTTTAACTATAAAGTTTCTAAAATTCATATCCGACAAAACACATTCTCTTCTATAATAATCTTCTGCTACTTTGTAAAAATTATCTAACCAAGACAATAAGCTTTCAATGATATGCTGATAATTTTTATCATTATTATTTTCTAATTTCTCATATATTGAAAGTAGGGTAACTTCGCCTAGATCTTCTAGAGTTATAGAATATTTATTTACATTTAGTATTTTAGGTACTAGTAGACCTTTATCATTTAAAAGCTTTAACACTTCTAATTCTTTATCATAGCTTTTTGTATCTCTTAGTGTTTTTAATATATATGTATTATCGACTTCTACTATTCGATATACTTTGTTTTTTTTACTTGTAAGTGCTATTTCTTGATACATATCTCAATATCACCATCTTTTGTATATCCATCCAACTCTTTTACTAATGCTTCCAAAGTATTTTGTATTATTTTTTGGACAAATGGAACCATGGTGATATCTTTACCTCCAATTTTTAGGCTTATACCTGACTTTGATAAAACACAGTCTTCTCTTTTAGATAATCCTTTTAGTATTCTTCCACAAAACTCTTCACAAGTATATCCACAGGTCATACAACATTCATCTTTCATAGCTGGAAGTAAAGGGAATGACTTTTCCTCTATTAAATCAACTAATTCTTTAATATGAGTTAATGCATTTATAGCTGGCAAACTTTTATATTCAGTTATTTTTTCTGAAACTACACCTGAGATTGCAAATACTGTCTCATCAAATCTATCTTCTATAGCTTCAATGCTACTTGCCGTCACTATTTTAGGAACTGGAGCATCTCTAACACCTTCCATTATTACAAAATCATGATCATAAAAGCTTAAAATTTCGTTTATACTTAATTTTTCCTGAAATAGAATATCTGTTTCACTATCTCCTCTAGCCGTTACAAGTGTTGCTCCTGCTTTTTTGTGACGGTCAGTATTAGTACCTTCTATATCCATTTTGAAAGCGTGGAAATGTATTTCTTTAATACTCCCAACGCTATAACCTCTTTTAGTTAATTCTTGAATTATTCCCTCGATAGTAGTAGTTTTCCCAGTTTTGCTTGTCCCTATAACTGATATAGCTCTCAATAAACTCTCCTCCTAATTTAATACTACAAACATTATTGTTATTATTACACTTATACCCATGGTCGCATAATCTTTTAGACTAAAGCTTAACTGTCTATAGCTTGTTCTAGTTGGATATGCTCTTAAACCTCTCATCTCCATAACAATCGATAGTTCTTTTGCTTTTAAAATTGAACTTATTATTATTGGTAAAAGAAGGTATTTATATACTTTTAGTTTTTTACCAAATCCTATCTTTTTAAAATCTAAGCCTCTTAATTGAATTGCCGTGAACATATTTATTGCTTCATCTCTAAGCATCGGTAAAAACTTGATTGCTGTAGTTACCATAAAAACAATTTCATAGGGTATTTTAAGTTGCACCAAACCCTGCAAGATTTCTCTTCTTGATGATGTAGTTATAATTACTGAAGCCAGTATTATTATTCCTATTCTAAGTATAAACTCAGCTGCTTTTAATAATCCGTAATCAGTTAGTATATTAACTCCATAGAATTGTATTAATACCTCTCCTTGATTAGTTAACACGCTTTGAACAAACGCAATAAAAAACACAACTATTAAAAGCCTCTTCAATCTTTTTATAACATAAAGCAAATCGTGATTTAATATGAAAGCCAACACTAGCGTTATTACGAAAATTAAAGACAATATCTTTATATCTCTATATAAAATACCAAGTGTAGAAATAATAGCAACTATAAATATCTTTGTTCTAGGATCAAGGCTATTTGCTTTCATCATAGGCTATCCTTCCGTCTTGAATTTTTATTACTCTATCAGCATATTCATTGGCAAAATCTTCATTATGGCTAATAACGAGTAAACCTTTCCCTGTTCTTCTTAATTCATTTATAGTTATTTTGATTATATCCATATTATTCATATCTAAAGAAACAAGGGGTTCGTCAAGTATTATATATCTCGGTTCTCTCATCAAAGTAGAAGCGATAGCAAGTCTTCTCTTTTCGCCAAAACTCAATTTGAATGGCAAGCTCTCCCTTTTATGTAAAAGGCCAAAATTATCCAATAATTTATCCGCCTTATCGATCGTTTCTATACTATCATTGCCCAATAAAATTGGCACAAAACTCATTTCCTCTATAACAGATTGCCCAAATATCTGATGGTCTGGGTTTTGAAATACATATCCAATAGATTTCCCAATTTCACCAAGAGTACATTGATCAATTCCTTTATTATCAATAGAAATTGATCCACTAGATATTTTTAAAATTCCCATAATTAGCTTTGAAAGAGTTGTTTTGCCTGAACCATTATCCCCAATTAGAAAAGTCGTTTCTCCCATGTTCAAATCTAGAGAAAACGCATTAAATAATAAGTCTGATTTTGGATATTTAAAATTTATATTTTTGATTTCAATATTATCTTTCATAAGCCATCCTTATTATATGTAGAGTATTTTATCAGCTATATCCATATTCTCTATATCATGATCCACCATAATTATTGTCTTTTTTTCTTTCTTTAATTCTCTAATTATGTTTATTATTCTCTTTTTTGCTTCTTTATCAACAAAAGATAGAATCTCATCAAATATATATATTTCTGGTTCCATCATAAGTACTGCACCAATTGCAATAAGTTGTTGTTCACCACCCGATAATTTATTCGGATTCTTATATCTGAATTTCTCAATATCCAATATTTTTAATGTGTGTTGAAGTCTATTATCTATTTCTTCTCTAGAGATGCATAAATTTTCTGGTCCAAATACAAGTTCATCTTCTATTGTTGGAGAAAACAATTGAGTAACTGGATTTTGAAATACAATTCCAATTTTGGTCACAATTTCCGAAATCTGTTTATCCAGTATATTCTCATTAAATAAAAAAACTTCTCCTGTCATTGTTCCTTTTTGGAGTTTTGGAATAATTCCACATATGCATTTACATAGTGTACTTTTACCAATTCCACTTTTACCAGAAATGCCAAGAATTTCTCCAGGCTTTACACTAAAGTTAACATTTTTAAGTATATAAGGTTCTCCTTCTTTATATTTAAAGCTTAGGTTTCTTACTTCTATTGCACCCACTTATACAACCCCTATTCTTATTAACCATTTGCATCTTCTGTTTGAGAACTGATCATTCAACACAATTATCTCAAATGGTCCTCTGCCACCTTCATCTATACCTCCTAAGAACTCACCATCCTCCATGTACGCAATATATATTTTATGCTCAGTAAAAACCTCTTCCCTCGAGTAAGCTACAGAATATCCATCTGCGCCATGTGCTATAATTGCACTAGCATCTTCTTTTATTCCCCCGAAATAATTTAGAATTTCAGATAATTCTATTCCTTGGTATCTATGTTCACTAGCTGAACCAGTTGATGTATCCAAGATTGCATTAAATTCTACAGTGCCTATCTCTTCAATTATCTCCTTATTTAATAAGTAAATGTCACCATTTACTATGATCTCAATTTGTGCGTTTTCAAGTAGTTCCTTTCGCTTTCCAATATTTTCTTTATTTAAGAATAATGAAAAAACAAACACAACTACTAATAATACTATTATTATAATTGCGAGTTTTTTACTTTTCATTTGTACTCTCCCTTATAAAATAAGGTACAATCATATCCTCGTATCTACACTCACCATGATCTCCACTACTTTCTGTTTTATGCATGCCATGATCAGCTATAATTAAGATTTTACCGCCCCAGAAATTATCTATTTGTCCTAAATACTCATCAATCAATTCTATATACTCCATTGTTTCAGTCGCATAAGGCCCATAGCTATGTCCCCTATCATCGATCCCATGAAAATGTACAAATAAAAAGTCATAATCATCTTCCATCGCTTGTATTAAAGCTATATATGCTTCATCATCAGTATCACCATTTTTATTAGCATCCACACTAAGCATTGGTTCTATTTCTGTATTAAGAATTTTTATATCTCCCTCAATTAACAATTGCTTTTTATCCAGACTCTTAGCATAGCCAAAAATACTCTCTACATTAAAACCCCTATAGCTTCTATCATAAACTCCATTAACTGGTGGAAGTGTCCCAGTTATCATAGAAGCAAACCCAGCATTTGTAACAGGTACATATACACTTCGTGCTGGAGTTAAAAAAACTCCATTTAAAAATTTAAGACTATCTGATTGTTTGAGAATAAGGTATTGTTCATAAGAAAATCCATCTAAAAATACAGCTAAAACTTTCTCTTCACTATCTATACTGTCCTTTACATCATAATAAAGCTTAGAAATCCCAGGTATTTCATCCCCAATATATATCCCAACGATATCGTCAACCATAATATTATCAAATTCAGCTTGGATTCCTTTTTCACCTTTTTTCAGTATAGTATTCCCGTCCATTATAACTTCTTCCCCTCTACTTGTTATAATGACACATGAATCTATACTTTGACCAACTAAATCTGATAAGGCGATATCTTCATCAGGAATATAATCCGATTTTATATTCTCATTTTCATTAAAAATATAAATTCCGGTATAGACTACATCTTCACTAGCTTTATTACAGCCATAAAAGACTGTTGCTATTAAAATAATTAAAACTATTAAATTGATTTTTTTTAACATAATAAATTACCCCTAATCAAATAAATCTATCTTTTCTAAAGCTCGGAGTAAGTTCCAAGCAATTATTCCACCTAATGCTCCCGAAAGTGAAGCTGCTGATAATAAGAGCAATAGTGCAACTCCTGGCAACCTAAAAAATAATATATTAGATATTATTGTCCCAGTTACATTTGCAACCAGACAGCCTATCATATAATGGATTATTGTATAATTTTTATTTTTAGAAAATAAAAATACTATATCTGCTACAAATCCAGGTAAGGTGTATGAAATTATACTGATAATACCATGTGTCCCCATAGCTCCTGTTATTATAACTAAAAGACCCTGAACTAGCCCTATAAGGGTCCCTGTACCAAACTTCTTTACATATCCGATGCCTAGTACTATCCATAGCATATAAAACCCACCCGCTATTGCACCACCGGGTATAAATAAAGGGCCTGTTATAATATGTATAAGTGGTACAATTATTGGTTTTAGCGCAATTCCTAAAGCAGATACTATTGCAATTACAACCAAGTCGAATGCGCTAAAACCCTTTAAAGTTATTTTTTTATTCATTCTAAGATCTCCGATTTTATTCTATAATTATTTCCTCTACATGTTTAATCCATCTTTGGCTAAATGGATCTCTTCTTATTATAATTTGATATGGACCTTTCCCACCTTTATTTTTAGCTTTTAATAATTCTCCATCTCGTTTATAAACCAAATAGATATTTTTGGGTTCATTTATCTCTTCTCCAAGCAGTATTATCCTATATCCATCAGATGCATTAAAAATAATCGTATTATCATTTTTTACAACAATTCCAAATTCATCTAACAAAGTTTTCAATGCTATTCCTGTATATTCTGTTTCAACTGGTTTTTCACCATCAGATCTGACTACAGCAGGAAATGTTTCAGATTTTGGATTTGTATATAGCTTTTCAGAATCGATTGTTATAAGTTGGTCCTCTATTCCCAAATTATTATCTAAAATAATTTCTTCGCTTATCATCAAACTAAGTTTTGGTGATTTGTTTGTTTGAGTAATAAAGAAGAGAATTATAATGCCAATCAATGCTATTAAAATAATCACTCTGTTTCTTTTCATAAGATCTCCTTTAATCAACTGCCATAGATTGACCGACAGCATTTTTTACAGCACTAGTAAAACCTCTTGTCGATGCAGTTGCTCCACTTATTACATCTAAGTTTAAATCTTGGGTTCTAATAATATCTCTAGAAAGGTTCTTAAATACTTCTTCATAATAACCTGAAGTTTCTCTATGGCTTTTTACTTCTATACTTTTTATCTTTTCATTTTCTATAGATAAATCTATATACATTGTTCCGCCAAATCCAACTCCAGTGCCGATATAATTGCCATCATTTAAATCACTTGCTATCATACTTGTATTAGTGGTTTTAGCAAAGTTAAAATAAGGCACCATAGAAAAAATCACTAAAAAACTTATTAAGCCAACTGCAATATATAGTTTTGTATTAATCTTTTTATTAAACAGAGATAATTGAAATCCACTATCGTTTTTTATGCAATTATTTTCTACACACTCCAAACAATTTACACATTCTGGTGGAATCTGTCCTTCAACTGCCTTTGTAATTTCTACTGGGCATTCAGCTAAACAAACAGAACAACCCTTGCAGTCTTTATCATTCTTTATCTTAGTAAATCCCAATGCAGATATTAAGCTAAAAAATGCACCTAAAGGACAAAATCCTCTACAAAAGGGTCTTCTTATAAATAAAGAAATGATTAATATCACACAAAAAACTATAAGCCCATAGCTAAGTGTTAACCCCATAAATATATTTAAAAATCCAATCCATGGAGATAACTTTGCTAAAATACTCCCTGCTCCTAATATACTAAGCACTAAAGCTACTATTAAAACTATATACTTAATATATTCAAACTTAAAGCTTTTTGTCTCTGAAATTTTAATTTCTTTAAATCCAAGTTTTCTGCCTAAGTGATTCGAGAAATCTTGACTTGAACCAATTGGACAAATATATCCACAAAAAAGCCTTCCAAAAATAAGTGCATTTAAAACTAAAGCTAGGCTAAGTGCAATCCCTATTGTTATACCTCTAAATCTATAAGATACATCAGTAAAATATGCTTTTAAATGGCTCCATCCTGCATATGGGTTTAAATCTGCAACAGAAAATGTTCTAAAATCTAAACGGTCTTTTAAGTACAAATAATACAAGATTAGGTTTATTGAAACCACTAAAACAGAAATTATCTGGATTAGGCTCCTCTTTTTAAGCTTCATCTTTTCTGGATCCTTAAAATATTTTCTAGTAATAAACTTTCTCCTGTATATAAGTCTACCCTATCACCATTAATAACTAGATAACTATTCAGCATTTCCTGGTGACTTATTTCTATCTCCTTCTCATCCTCAGATACAACTGTAAAATCAATCATATCATCCCATCTCATTCCTGCTGTCAATAAGACATCTTCAAGTAAAAGTGCTTCTTTACCATCTATAGACTCTGTTCTGACAATTAAAGACATTTTCTCTGGAAAAATAACAGCATCTTTTGTTGTGGAAAAATGGGTCATCTCTTTTACATTCATTCCAAGCTTAAATTTAGGAGCTATATTCATTGGAGCATTTTCACCCTCAACTTTTATAAAATATCTACTTCTAACTAAAGATATAGTTTCATTCTTAACTAATCCATCAGTTGCGCTCATTGTAAAGAAACCCTTTAAATCAAGCTCATCAAATCTTGATAGTATTTTCCCTATTTCAATAGACTTATCTTTACTTCCGTAATACTCATAATAATATGGCTCAATACCTTCAGTTAAAGCATTAAATATATGAACTTTCTCTATATCCTTTGGTGAAATTTCATCATATAAGTCAATATTTGAAACCATTTTAACCCAATAAGGACCTAACTCGTTTGGAAGTGCTATCCTAACAGGCCTTTCCTCATCAGATAAAGCTTTACCATCAACTTCCCAAACTAAAATAACCTGATTTACATCAAGTTTTTCCTTATCTACCATTGTATAATAGCCATCTCTACCAGTTATTCCAATCCCTGCATAATCTCTCAACTCAATGTCATAAGTCTTTAAGACATCACTAAGTGTGGGACCCTTTACTTTCATATCCGTCTTAGTTCCTGTTGTATTAATAAGAGTAACATCCATTTCGGTTTGATTAAAGTCTTTTATCTCTTCAGAATTTATTCTAAAGCTCTTTTCAGGTATATTTATTGCAAAGCTATTTAAATCCTTCTGCCACATCTCTTGTGGAACTACATCAGAAACCCTATCCATTTGAATATTATTTGTTTTATAGTTATAAGCTCCAATTGCAGCATTTACTCCATTTACAACAGCTTGTGAACTTATTGTGGCACCTGTAACTTGGACTATATCCTCAGGATTTTCCTTATCTAGTTCTGCAAGGTTTAGGTACTTCGATACCTCTAACGCATTAAACCTTTCCAAAAAATAATCCTCAGTTATACCCTCTGCATAATCTAGAGATTCTGTATGTTCAAGTATCTCAATTCCTATAAGCTCATTTTCATCTATTGTAGCTAAAATATCTATTGGTCCATTATATCCAACACAAGAAACTACATAAGCTTTAAGAACTCCGTCGACTAGATAAGCTCTTTTAACAGCTGGCAAATTTATAGAAATAAAACTATCATCTGAAATGTCATTAACCAACTCAATTTTTTTTGCATCTGGATAAAAAACCTTTACTCTTTTTTCTTCTTCAGTGGCTGTATTTGTAAAAACAAAAAGAATTGCCACAATTATTATTGTTCCTACTAAAAATAATACATACTTGTTTTTTTTCATATCATACCTACTCTACAATAATTTTATCTATATTTGAAACCCATTGAGGCTTATTTACATCACCTGGTTCTTTCTGACCAATGACAAGTTTATAAGGAGGTCCATCGTTTATTGAATAATCCTCTCCATTTTCTTGCCAAGCTATTACAACTGGCAATTTTACATCTTGATCGGTTTCATCTATATAATCTGCTCTTTTAATCTGAGCAATGCTAAACTGCATTTCATAACCATCAACAGCAATTACTTTTACAGTCGTTGCAGAATCTAGTATTCCTGCCTTGTTTTTAAGTAATAACCAAAGATTCACACCTTTAAAATCTGTATGATCGGTTGTCCCAAAGCTATTTAGAGAATAAAACGTCCCCGAAAATCCAATATCAGTAAAGGATTGCAGCTCTGCTAAACTTAAACTCAGTTCCGTATTTACCTTTCCCTGAACTTTTAAGGTGTTTTCCCTTTCATCGACAGGTTCTGGTTGTTCAACTTCAACTTCCTCTGGTTTTGCTTCTTCTACTTTAGGCTCTTCTTGTTTTGGTTCTTCTGCTTTGGGTTCTTCTGCTTTGGGTTCCTCTGCTTCTACTTCTGTTTCTATAACCTGTTCTTCTTCAAGAGATTCTTCTTCAGTTACTACTTCTTGTTCCAACTCTGCATCTTCTTCAATCACAGCTTCTTCTGGCTCTTGTTCTACTTCTTGAACTATCTCATCCGGATTATCAACAACATTTTCACTTAGTTCATCTTGTTTTTTGCATGCTGTAAATATAACAGCAAATGCAAGTAGGAAGACAAGCAGTATGCTTATTTTTCTTTTCATAGTACTCCTACCTCCTTAGCCATCCGTTAGGACAAGTCCTAACGGATGTTGTTTTATTATCTAATAAATCTTAATAACATAACAGCTACTTGAGCTCTTGTAGCATTTTGTTTGCCACCAAATACACCTTCAGAAAGGCCTTTAATTATACCTTGATCAGTTGATTTTGCTACTCCAAACTTCGCCCAGTCTGTAATTTCGTCTTTATAAACCGATAATACAGAATCTATCTTTGAAGGACCCATTTCTGTTTCTATTAGGCTACCGACTACATTTGCTATCTCTTGTCTTGTTATATAAGCATTTGGTCTAAATGTATTATCAGGATAACCTTTTACAAGCCCTGCCTTCAAAACAGCTGCTACACTATCTGCATACCATGCTGAATCATCAATATCTTTAAAGTCAGAATCATTTTCCTCATTTAAATCTAAACCCTTTATCCTACTAATCAAGCTTACGAATTCTGCTCTTGTAATATTTTCATTTGGTCTAAAACTACCATTACTACCTTTGATATACCCCATAGTGGCCATTTCGATGATTTCAGTATTTGCCCAATGTGAACCTACATCTTTAAATGTGGTTGCTGTTGTATAAATCCCTGCTCCACCGTTTGTCCCAATAAATATATCCTCACCGTCTAACTTAAGGAAATAAACATTGTTCCATTGCTTAGTCGGGAATGCAGTCTCTGCATTAAATTGCTTATAACTCTCCTCCGCTAAGTTTATTTCAATAAGCCCTCCCGAAGTTGTTGCCATATAAAGGATATTTTCATCTTTAGGATCTGCTCTTAACATTCTAATATCATTATCTTCTTCAATATCTATATATATATCCCTTGCAGTATAGACTTTTCTTTCACCTTCGAAAATATAGTCTACCTCACCATTTCCTAGTCCTGGAGCATTTCCAGATCTTACAATCCAAACTCCACCTTTTGCATCAACAGAAATACTTCTAACCCAATTCACATTGAAATTATTCTCATCAAATCCATTGTATGTTGTAATTTGACCATCCTTTGAGATGTATTGGTAACCGCCTTTATAAACTTGCTCACTCTCTGAACCTATAACATCTGGATAGTAACCAACCCAAACACCACCATTTTCATCTACTTCAACTGTGTCTACTGAAAGGGGTAATAATCCCTGTTCTTCAGTAAATAATTCCCACTTATCGTCCTTATCAATATGCACTAGGCCGTTTTTGGTCCCTATCCATATTCCATCCATATTGTCTAATTTCAATTCATGAACAAAACATGCAGGAAGTTGTGAATTTTCTTTATCTACCACTCGCCATTCATCACCCATTTTGACTAATATCCCTTTTGGATTCGTCTCATTTCCAAGTGTCATCCATAATTCTCCATTTTCTCTTTGAATTATAGCATAACTAGTATCTAATTCTACTTCCCCTCTATTAGTAGTTTCTACTTTTTTAAGAAGAGTCCATTTACCATCTGGAGTCCTATATGATATTCCACCATTATTTGTAGCTATCCATAAATTGCCTTCATTATCATATTCCATAGCTCTAACACTTGCTTCTTGTAATTCTAAACCTGTGTCATTTCTATAAGTCAACCAAATTTGGTCGTCTTCTATTGATTCTGATACTTCCTCTAAGTCCGGAAGGTCAAGCTCTTTAACATCTTCCATTTTAGGTTCTTCATAATCTCCAGTTCCAACAACAATACAATCAGTCCATTTAACCCACATTGACTTATTCTCTTCAATTAATAATCTTAAAGGCCCATATGCATTGTTATTTACGTATCCGATCGATGCTTCATTTGGAACTAATGGGTAACCTTCTACTGCATATCCAAGAATTATCTTCTTATTTTGCCCTTTAGAATTTAAAACTCCATCTTTAACTTGGTCTAAACTCCTTAAAACTTGATTGTAGTTTTGTCCACTAAATACTCTTATTGACGGTTTGTCTACTCCGTCTTTCAAACCTACAACTTCAGAGATTATATCCCAAAGTTCTATACCTTCAAATTTTAAAATTCCATCTCCCGTGTAAATATCTCTTAACGCATATTGTGTCATGCTTTCTATTTGTCTAAGTGTAAAAGTCATTGGTTCCTTTACTTGAGATCCTGTAACTCTTAAAACCGGTTGATCTAAATATTCTTTAAATACATCTCTATTATGATTCCAAGATGAATCCTTATCAACTGGTTGTAAAGTTATATCCCCACCTGATTCCAGCGAATCGGACGCACCAATAGGTGTACCTTCCCCAACTATAATTTCTTTTATAAATTGAACTTGATTTGAACCATTTGTATCATTATAATTAGTTTTCCCAAATATTATTCTTAAAGGCCCTCCATCATTACCAAGACCTGGATTATATCCATCATCGCTTGGTCTTGTTACATATGGATATCCATTAAATCCGTATGCTACAAGAGGTGGTTGTCCTTTTTTAAGAGGCTCTACGCTATTTCCATCGAATTTACCATCTCCCAAATCCGCTGCATCCTTTTCATAATAGCCATATAAGGAATTATCCTTTATCTCTTTTATTGTCATTGGAGGGAAATTATAGTTATCAGCTGCAATAAATCTTATTTCTGTTTTTTCAGATATATTTTTATTTAACCCAGCTTTAAGTAGTAAATCCCAAAGAGTGACTCCTTTATAATTATTGTAATACCAAAAATATTCGCTGTTTGACAGACTGTATTCATCTGTATATTGAATGTCTTCCATAGCTTCTATGTCTGACACTGTATATCTTGTCTCTTTACCAACACCATCTCCATGTATAATAATTTCATAATCAGTATATTTTTTATCATTATACGGTGCATAATTATGTTCAAATATGTTTTTAGCATCTTTTTCTTCAATATAAATATATGCAACATTTGAAAACTCTTTAGCAGTTGATTGATCTTGTTTATAAACTAACCTAAAGCAACCATTATCGTTATACTTATCCTCTTTGTAACCTACATCAGAATCTAGATATACAAGCGGAATTTCATTTATACCGTATGCTATAGTGTAATTTTTTGCTTCTTCAATTGGAACTGTCTTTATAACTTGTCTAGATTTATTTTTAAATATTATATTCCCTGCATTTTCTTTGGTTTTCACAAACTTTTCTAGTAGTTTCTCAGCATTTATACCTTCATATGTGTTTTCGACTATTCCATCATGAGTCTTTTCATAATAACTTACAACTTCTTGTGCTGCTTCTTCCTCTTCAATTTGTCTAAGTGAAATAGCTCTATATCCCTCTACAGCAGGTCCTTCAACTGTAAATGTAGCACCTGAAATGGCGTCTACATTATATGGCGCGCCATCATAACTTATATGTTTGTATGTAGATTCTTCACTCGTTGATGCATTTATAGGTTCTCCGATTGTTATTTTGACAACTTCTTTTCCCCACTTAGAAAGATTCATGTCATCTATTCCATCTTGCCCAAATACAAGCTTTGGAAAATCTTTATCCAAGTCAGCCTCTGTTATCTCGCGATCTGAAAAGCTAATTGGTGGAGAAAATATGTTTTTAGGATAATCAGCTAATACAGCAATATATTTTGCTATCATTGGGCTGATTTCTGTCTTAGTATTCTCGGTAAAATCCTTGTACTGATAAGCATTTTGTAACTCCTCAATAGATTTTTCAAATTCAAATCCATCTGCGCAAGTGAATTTTACATTATAATCTTTATCTGTTTTCAGATTATCTTTACCTATTAACTCAAATAAATCATAACCTTTAGCTTTAATTATTTTATGAAATCCCAAGCTATTGTTAGCCGAGTATACATTTTCTTTTAGAGTATATTTAGACCAATCACTATTTGCTATGGATACTTCTTTATTAACACCTGAACCTGTTATTAATAGCTCTATTGAATCAGCAGATGCAGTTGGTACATCTATTGCCGTTTGGGAAACTATCATGCTTAGCACTAGGACTAATACTAGCAAACTCCATTTTTTGTTTCTAAAAAATTTCATATTTTCCTCCTTAATTACACAAACGAGCGATAGCTTTAGGCTGTCGCTCGTTTGATTTTTTTAGATTAGATGTTATCTATTCTGTAAAAAGTGTATTGTAAACAACTGCAGCCGCTTCGGCTCTATTTACTATTTGTGTTGGCATAAAGTTATCAGTTGCAATATCTTTAAATACTGCTTCTGCCTCTAACCAAGCAACTTCATTTGCTGCCCATTCTGGAACCATTTCTTTATCTGAAAAGTTTGATTTATCCATCGTAAATTTATCTTGTTTTGTTTGTTCTACTTTCCCTGCAGTTACTGCAGCTCTACCAGCTACTGTTGCAATTTCTGATCTTGTAAGCTCTCCATCCGGAGCAAATGTAGTCTCTGACATTCCTTTAAATATTCCATTGTCAAATGCAGTTTGAACATAAGTTGCATACCATTTATCTGCTGCTACATCTTCAAATCCACCCTTGTATTCAACTAATTCCAAATCTAGTGATAATACCATTATCTTTGCAAATTGTGCTCTTGTTAAATTTCCTTCTGGCATATATTTGCTATCGCCCATTCCATTTATAATCTCTTTACTTGCAAGAGTGTTTATTGCATCCTCTGCGAATAAATATTCTTCTGTTATGTCTACGAATCCTGCATCCATTATTGGTTCAGTTACAACTGGTTCAGTAGCTTCTTCCTCTTCTTCAACAATATCTTCTGCTATTATTGGAGCTATCTCAACAACCATTTTAAATACCGTTCCAAATTCTCCATCTTCTTTAACTTTTCTATATACTACTACTTCTTCATTTTCTGGATTATCATCATTATCAATAGCTTCTCCATCAACTTCATAAGCAATAACATACATTAAATCTGCATTTAATACATCTTCAACCGTTTGGGGATCTATTGGGTAATTATCAGAAGCAGTTAAAGAAATACTTGTAGCAGTCTCTAACATTCCAGCTTCTTCTAAAGCATAAGCTAAACTAACACCTTTTACCATAGCTGTTTTTTCGCCAGCTTTAGAGTTGTATATGTACTCTTCCTCAATTTGCGCTTCTTCAGGCATAGCTTTTAAGTCATCCAAAGTCAACATCAATTCGTTTTCTACTAACTCTCCTGTAATTTTAACTGCATAGTTGTCTTCAGCATAAACAAACTGAGATAACATCATAATTAGTGCAACTGCAAGTACTAATAAACTTTTCTTATTAATTTTCATAAATACCAACCTTCCTTCACTTTTTTTATTTTTCGAGAGCTAATTTTCTTGTCAAAAAAAACAACATCCCCTTGGAAATGTTGTAACTTCTCCTTTCCAACAGGAGGCCTAGTAGTTTCCCACTAAACCCTAACGGTACTACAACCACCTCTCAAAGGTCATAGTACTCGGAGAATCTCTTAGATATAATTTTAACACATTTATATTTTAAAGTAAAGTTATAACTAGACTTAAATGGTCATTTATTCAAGTTTATTAGCCTATTTCACAGCTATAATATTGGGAACGGTAAAATAACTCGTAAGTCCTGAAATAATATTGTCTTTACTAATTCTAGTATAAAGACCCGCATATTCTTCCTTATACATAAATATTCCCACTATAGATTTAAAACTTTCCCTGCTAAAACTTCCATCTGCATATACTAAAAAGTCTCTCTTATAGGGCTCAACAAACTCCTGATATATATAATCTTCATTAAACACACTCTCTAATCTATTTTCCCAATCCTTAGAACTCAAATCTCTACCAACAAAAACCCCATGCGATCCATTTTTATCTGAAGGTTTCATAATATACTTATCTTTATCAACCATAACTTTTTTAAGAATTTCATCAGGGCCTTCAAAAGCTCCTGTATATGGAATATGATTTTTTACAAATTCATTTTCTTCTTTTGATAAAAATTCTGAAGTCTCTTTATCATGTAAAATTTTAAAAAAAATCTTGTTATGCATAAGTTGAGACCTTATTGTCCCAATAACGCACATAGCATTTTCTTTATAAGCTTTCAAAAATTCTTTTAGTTCATCTCTTTTTTCAATAAGTTCAAATGTTACTATCCTTCTATACACTAAATCAATTCGATAGTCTTCATAATATAGCTTCTCATCTTTATAAACTAAATCCCTTGGATCTACTATTATACAATTGTATCCAGCAATTTCGTATGCTTTTTTAAACTCTAAAAACTCATAAGGTGTACCACTTTCTTCAAAATCAACTATTGCTACATTTGGCTTTAAATTATTTGAGTCCCATTTCCCAAAAATTTCTATACTTCTTTTAACCCATTTTTCTATAAGTTCTCTATTCTCTAAGCTGTATTTCTTAGAAAAGTCTTTTAATGCTAAACTTTCTAATAAAACTCTTCCAATTGTATTATCTTCGTTCATAGCAGACGATCCATCTGTGTTTATCTCGCAAAACTTAAAGTTATCCATATCCTTATAGAAAATATCAAATCTACCAATAGGAACATTGATATTATAATTGTTTGGAAGTAGCATCAGTTCTTCGATAAATTCTGGAAAACCAAATTTTTCTCTGTATTTTGTATCCTGAACAAATTTCTTAAAGACCTTATCGCCTATTTCTATCATCGTCTGTCCAATTTTACTAAAGTTTTTCTCATCATCCAAAGTAAAAAACATGGGATTGTACAAAAACGGAACAGGCTTCCCCTTGTAAATCGCAGTAGAATTTGTAACTTTATCTAATGTTTGTCTATAATCATCAGAATACCTATTCTGATTTTTTAATACCATATCTATATATTCATTATTTATCTTTAATGAATCCATTTTTTTCTCTCCTTAAAATTGCCCACTCTATAGCTTTTTTCCTATCACCTCTTTTATACTCCTCCAGAGTATATAGGTAAGGATTTAAACCTTTTTCTAACAAATCTTTTAGTGGCTCCAAATAATGTTTTTCTTCATTTCGTAGACCTTTTTCTGCAAGTGTTACTAGCCACTTTCCTATTTCCAGAATAGTTTTCCCTGCAAATGGCGTTTTTAAACCATAGCTAAGCATATCTATTTTGGCTTTATAAACATCTTCATCTTTTATATCTTTGATGAATTTATATATGACATCAAGGTTTTCTTCATCGTAAAAAAGTCCTTTAATAAGAGCGACCACGGAGAAATTTAGAGGGTATGGTACTGAATCCATCATTCTAATCTCAATATACTTCTTTGTTCTTACATCTGGAAAAAACATTGAGAGAAGATGCTCAACTTCATTAGTTTTTGTTGTCTCAGAGTTTAAAATCTCCTTAGTTTTCTTATCTTTAGTTTCTATCAATTCTCCATCTCTTATTGTAAATATAGGAGGTCTTTCTAGGATATATTTAGCATAATCTTTATATGAAAATTCGTCTGAAAGTGCTCCTTCTACCGTACCTGCTCTATCATTATCACAATTTAACCATACATAAGATCTTAGATTATGTGTTTGACAAGGTTCTTTTTCAAAAAAAAGCGCATTCTCAAATAGAGCATAAAAAACAGGTGCTAAAGCGTTTAGACTCCTAAATTTCTTATGATAATCCTCTTCACTTGAAAAATCAATAGCTACCTGCAAAGCCCCTGTCCCTTTCATCATATTATGAGCATGTGAACCCTTATCTTTAAAATAATTGAACATAATATCATATCTTTTCTTTGGTAGTAACTTTATTTCATCAATTTGTGTTAGTGGATGATATCCTAGCGCTGCTAGTACCTGTCCTTTATTCTCCAATATCGGTAAAAGTTCATCTAAAAACTCTAAATATCCTTTCTCAAGTTCATATATTTCTCTTTTTGAATCAATACTCACTTCAAATTGGCTTCCAGGTTCAAGTGTTATATTTAAGTCATTTTTCTTCAAACCCAATAAATAATCACCTTCATACTGCCCCACCCATCCCTTTTTCATCATCTCTCTAAGTGACTGTTCTATTCCATCCTTACCATAGTAAGAAATGCTTTCGAGAGTATTTTTATTCAATACAAAATGCTCAATTTCTATTCCTAACTTAAAATATTCTTCTTTTTTTTCACCTTGTCTTATATAATTCTCAATCATTTCTACTTTTTTATTATAATCCATAATTTCCTCCTTGAATCAATGATTCAAATCTATTATAATTCTGCAATCAATATCCTCAATCTCATTTAATACTAGCTCCTCAAGTTCTTTTTTTATCTCATTTAAACTTATTTGATTTATATTTTTACATTGATCTATAACTGCATGAAATTCCACAGCCTTTTTAGTACATCCATCTAATACTAAAAAATCATGGATAGATTGCACTCTCGGATCCGCTTTTACTATAGTCTTGATTTTTTTTCTCAGCTCAAATACTTCTTTTGTTTCTTTTGCAAGTGGATCCATATGGATTACTATAGTTATGCCATATTTTTCACCAAGCTCTCTTTCAGCTTTATCAATGATATCATGAACTGTTACAACACTAAGATCGCCAGGGACTTCAACATCTATAGTAGCCATAGCTCTATTTACTCCATAAAAATGAATAAATAAATCATGTGCTCCTGTTATATATTCATATTCCAAAATATCATTATAAATCCCATCGATAAGCTCCTTGGATGGTGCTTCTCCAATTAGTGGACTTATTGTATCTTTTACAAGATTTAATCCTGCCAATATAATAAATCCTGAAACAGCTAATCCTATAAATCCATCTATAGGAACATCTGTAAATTGGGATACAATTATTGAAATTACGACTACCATTGTTATCAGTACATCACCAAAAGCATCTGTCGCAGTTGCCTTAAGTCCACCAGAATTAATTTTTTCTCCAAGTTTTTTATTAAATATACTTAGCCAGATTTTTACTAAAATAGATAATACTAAAATAATAAATGGTATAAGTTCAAATAAAACATCTTTTGGATTTCTTATTCTCTCTATTGAGGACATTACAAACTGAAATCCTACTAGAATAACAATAAATGCAACCATTAAAGCTGCAATATATTCAAGTCTACCATGTCCGTAAGGATGATTTTTATCCGCAGGTTTGCTAGACATCTTAAATCCTATTAATGTAATCATAGAGGATGCAGTATCTGCAAAATTATTAATTCCATCCGCCACAACTCCTATCGATGATATTAACGTCCCTATTATAATTTTAGATATTGCTAATATAACATTTAAAACAACTCCCACTATACTAGCAAAATATCCAACTTTTAATCTGGTATCTTCGTTTGCATAATCCTCTTTTCCTTTAAGTAAAACTTGTAACATCCAATTCGTAATCATCTTATCCTCCAATCCTAATGTTCAAGTTGATATATACCCTAAAATTCAAAATACAAAACCACTAAAAAACCACAACAAAGTTGCTGTGGCTTTTAATTATATAGTTCTGCATTTATATATTCAAACTCCTATAAATATCATTAATTTCATCTTATCTGATCCCTAAATACCTTTTAGTCATACTTAAATTGCTATGATTTAAAGTTTCCATGATTAAAGTAGGGCTAAAACCTTTTTGCCAGGCATGATAACCCCAAGTTTTTCTTAGCGTATTAGTACCAACATTTTCTTTAATTTCAGCAGCCGCCGCTGAATCTTCTAATATCTTTAATGCTTGTTGTCTGGTTAAAAGGCTGTTTTCACCTTGCCTTGATTTAAAGACATAATCATCCATAGCATAGGTATCTAGACTATCTACACTCTCTAAGAGCCTTCAGGTCCTCGATCTTCTTTTAAGATAGCTTACTTTGTTTTTCCCATTTTTTGATAATTACAAACCAAATAACTACTGAAACTCCTAAAATTATCATTTTTTCAATTCCATCAATTCCGTTTTTGATTAAAGAATTAAAAAACATAATTTGAATGATCATATGAAAACAAGCACTAGCAATAATAGATTTTGTTGATTCAGCCACTTGTCCAATTCCCCAACTACCGAAAATCATCATCCCTAAAAAGAAGAAGTTGTCGCCAATACTTGCCTTTGTCAAAAATGTCAAATGCCATAAATACCATATAAATCCAATTATTAAGTATTTTTGATGAGGTTTTAATGTTTTCAGTTCTTCTTGCAAATAACCTCTCCAACCATATTCCTCCATTACACAATAGAGTAAAGTTCCAATCCCTGAAATAAATCCATAGATATAAAAATTCATTCCAAAGTCATTTTTCACTCCAATGATTGTCAAAAGTATAATTGGAACAGCAATCATTAGAAGACTTTTTGATTTAGAAGTCCCAAATAATGACATTTCTATATTTCTTTGTTTTTTCAAAAATGGAATAATTATTAATGCTCCAATAATAACTCCACTACCTTCAAGAAGAACGATGCTTAATATAAAGATCCAAGTTGGTAACTTTTCAAGTACTAAGTTTAATTCAAAAATATCAAATCTAAAAATATTAGATATTAAAGTTGCAATGAAAAAAAACATCGCTATTCTTTTCCAACTGGTCTTTAACAACCTTTTAGCTTTAAACATGTGTTGCCTCCTAAAATACTTCACTTGTTGCACATATTTTTATTTGTACTTAGATGTCATTAACTTATTGTCATTGTTCACTCTTTAGTCATTTTTTGAATCATCAGATAATTTTAATTTCCTTTGTCTTTTCCACTGTCCTTTTTGAGTGTACCCTATCGAGTACACTTTCGAGGAAAGTAATTAATTTTATTTAATAAAATTAAGTCTAGGCTAACCGGATGGACAGAGTCGTCCATCCCTATGATAAAAAATTATATTCTATAAAACTCTTTAAATAACTTATATACATTAAAGTGATCTTCAACTCCGCCGAGCTCTCTTATTGAATGCATTCCAAGTATTGGATTCCCAATATCTACTGAAGCTATATCAAGTTGAGATGAAGATATAGGTCCTATAGTAGAACCTCCCCTTGCATCTGATCTATTTGCATACTTTTGGACTGGAATATCTATAGACTTACATATCCCCTCATATACGGCAGAAGAGAAACTATCTGTCGTATATGCCTGATTTGCTGCAAACTTTATAGCTGGTCCTCCATTGATTACTGGTCTATTAGTTGGGTCTTGCTTATCTACGTAGTTTGGATGAAGTGCATGAGCTTGGTCTGCTGATATTATAAAGGAATTAGACAAGGCTCTATAGTAATCTTCTTTATCTTTATTCATAGCAAGTGCAATCCTCTCAAGCACAGTTCTGAGCATAGGACTTGCAGCACCTTGTTTTGTTCCACTTCCGACCTCTTCATTGTCAAAGCAAACTAAGATATTAGTAGCCTTACTCGCTTTGCTCTCTATAATACCATTTAATCCTGCATGAACCATTGCTAAGTCATCGAGTCTTCCAACAGATATAAATTCTTCATTAAATCCTACCAATGAACCTTTCTCTACACCATATAAAAACAATTCAAAATCTAAAATATCCTCTATTTCTACATGAAGTTTTTCTGCAATTAATTCTACTATAAAATTTTCTTTTTCAAACTTGTCGTTGATATTTGATAGTAGTGGTAAAGTTTCTATTTGAGGATTTATTTTAACTCCATCGTTTACACTTCTATTCATATGGATTGCTAAGTTTGGTATTATAAGCATTGGCTTTTCCATATCTATTAATAGTTCTTTTGGTCTTAATGGATTATCAGTTTTTATGCTTACTCTACCTGCTATAGAAAGAGGTCTATCATACCAAGTACTCATAATTGGCCCACCATAAACTTCTGTATTCAATTTTAAATATTTGTTTTCCACTGTCATTTCAGGATTAGGCTTGATTTTAAAAGTCGGTGCATCTGTATGTGCCCCTACAATTTTAAATCCATCTTCCTCTATTTCCCCGTTTCCTATTTGAAATCCAATAATTGCTGAATTATTTTTAATTATATAATACTTACCTTCTTTTTCTAAATTCCACTTATCTTGCAGATTAATCTTTTTAAATCCGCTATTAATTAATTCTTCCTCCACATTTTTTGTAGCGTGAAAAGATGTGGGGCTCTTATCGATAAACTCAATTAAACTTTTAGCAAATGTTTGTTTGTTTTTCATATAATCATCCTTTTTAAAGTTATAGTATACTAATGACATAATTTATAAGTCCACCACCTAAAATCAGCCAGACTGTATTAATCTTAAACCTCATTAATCCTATTATAGATAATACAAAGATAATAGCCAAGGGAATATTTGTTACTGATCCAATTCCAAGCTTAATAGATACAAATAGCATCAACACAACTGATGCTATATTAACACCATCTAAAGCTCCCGATAACCATTTGGATTTTCTTGCTCTAGGAATTATAGGCTTAAGTATTGCAACAATAGTAAAGGCCGGTAAAAATATCCCTAATGTGGCGAGTATTGCACCTGGGAATCCCCCTAATAAATATCCTATAAAGGTTGCCGTTGTAAACACAGGCCCCGGAGTAAACTGCCCCACCGCTACAGCATCAAGTATTTGTTGTTGGGTCAAAACTCCTAAAGTCTCAACAAATTCAGCTTCCAAAAAAGCTAATAAAACATACCCACTTCCATAAAGGACTGAACCTATTTTAAGAAATGTTAAAAAAATTATAGGTAAACTTAGGGAATATGTTTTTTTAATAATTTTATCCTTATTTTTATATAACATCATAGATAAACCTGCAAAAAATAATAGGGGTATTTCTGAAATCCCTAAATAATATATCAACCCAACAATAGCTGCATAAACAAATGAAGCTCTTGTTTTAATAATCTTAGTAAACAATCTATAAAGTGCATTTATAATAACTGCCATGATTGCTGCCTTAACACCCGCTAAAAAAATACTAATATCTGGAATAGAGCCATATCTAGTATATATTACAGCAAATATTAATGTTATAAACATAGCTGGTGAAATAAAAAAGAATCCAGCATTAAAAAGACCTAGCAAACCTCCTCTTTCATATCCCATAAGCATAACCATCTCAGTTGAGTTTGGTCCTGGGATTAGATTAGTAGCGCCCATAAAGTCTAAAAACTTCTCTCTACTAACCCACTTTTTCCTAGTTACCACTTCTTCATCAAGCATAGCAATATGAGCGGCAGGACCACCAAATGCTAAAAACCCCATTTTCAAAAAAAGCCTTGTAATTCCTCTTTGTATTGTTTTCTTCTCGTTTTTATTTAAAGATTTATATTCTCTATTTTCCATTCTATTCCCCCTAAGTAACTAGTTATTTATTGTTACCCTAAAGTATTAGTATTTAATAAATAAATGACAATCGAGTAGGAGATAATTAATTATTTTAATTATCGTCCTCTCACACCACCGCACGTACTGTTCAGTATACGGCGGTTCATTAAGACAGTCTCACTTTTTCATACTGTGAAGATAAACTTTTAAAAC
>Ga0265295_1000924_pt1 | contig 55405 bp, 52 predicted proteins | sample Munlansysbiofilm_FD_192503 | JGI IMG/M metagenome (GOLD analysis project Ga0265295, IMG submission 192503) | Leachate microbial communities from a municipal landfill in Southern Ontario, Canada - Methane capture system biofilm | ecosystem: Engineered > Solid waste > Landfill > Unclassified ... | reverse complement strand
ATTCGTTGCAGGAAATGGGTATCAAGGCCGATGTGGCCGGCCGTGCCAAACATATTTACAGCATTTACAATAAAATGCGCAATAAAAAACTTGATTTTGACCAGCTGTACGATTTGCAGGCACTGCGCATTATTGTGGATACTGAACGGGATTGTTATACCGCCTTGTCATTGGTTCATGCCAAGTGGACGCCGGTGATGGATGAATACGATGATTACATTGCCCATCCCAAACCCAATGGTTACCGTTCCCTTCATACTGTTGTCATGGGCGATGATGGTCGTGCTTTTGAAGTGCAAATCCGTACCATGCAAATGCACCAGTTTGCCGAATATGGCATGGCGGCGCACTGGCGCTACAAAGAGGCTGGGGTAAAAGGTGGGCAGGTGGCTGCTTCCAGCCTGTATGACCGCCAGGTCTCCTGGATGCGCCAGTTGCTGTCATGGCGCAAAGAAGTAGGCATTGCCGAAAAAGAAGGAAAGAAAGCCATTGAAGAAAATGGTGCCGATCAGGCCGGGCTTGAGCGTAAAAAAGCCGAATTGAAAAAAACCGGTGAACAGCTTGAGCAAATGAAAGAGGAAGAAAGGCATGAGCGCATTTATGTGCTAACGCCACAGGCCAGGGTTATTGAGCTGGCTGAAGGCAGTACCCCGGTTGATTTTGCCTATCACCTGCATACAGACCTGGGGCACCGTTGCCGGGGTGCCAAGGTAGACGGCCAGATGGTGGCACTTAACACCAAACTGAAAACCGGTCAGACGGTTGAAATTATTGCCGCCAAGTCGGGTGGGCCTTCCCGTGACTGGCTGAATTCGCAATTGGGTTATTTGGCCAGCCCCAGGGCCCGGGCCAAGGTACGGCTATGGTTTAATGCCATTGAATTGCAAAAACGCATTACCAACGGGCAAGAGCAGGTTGATAAGGAATTGCAGCGCTTGGGTAAAACGGCCGTTAATCAAGAACAATTGGCCGAAAAACTGGGTTTTGCCCGTGCCGATGACCTGTATGTGGCCGTGGCCAAAGATGAGCTCAGCCTGCGCGCTATTGCATCGGCCTTTGCCGAGCCTGTAGCAGAGGCTGGTTCAGAAGATAAAATTACGGTGGCGCGCCAAACCAATACCGGCCATACTGGCAAAAGCGGTGTGCTGGTGGTGGGGGTAGACTCCCTCATGACCCAGCTGGCCCGCTGTTGCCACCCGGCCCCGCCCGATGCGATCGAGGGTTTTGTCACCCGTGGCCGGGGGGTGTCCATTCACCGGCAAGACTGCACATCATTTGCCGTGCTAAAGCATAAAAATCCCGAACGGGTGATTGATGTTGCCTGGGGAAATACCGAAGCCGCGGTCTATCCGGTTAATATTACCGTGCATGCCCAGGACCGCAATGGCCTGCTGCGGGATATCTCAGAAACCTTTTCCAAGCTCAAGCTTAAAGTGGTGGGCGTGAACACGCAAAGCAAGCGTTCGCTGGCGCATATGCACTTTACCATCGAGATCCAGAATGGCGAACAACTGTCCCGGGCGTTGCAAGCCTTATTGGAAGTCCCGGGGGTAATGTCTGCGTCCCGCTGCTAAATTGGGTAAAATAGCTGTTAAATAAAATAACTGAATGCGCTGCAGGAGGCGTTTTGAAACCCTATAATTACCCAGATGAAAAAGGCCATTTTGGCCGGTTTGGTGGTATTTTTGTTGCCGAAACATTAATGCATGCCATTAAAGAACTGAACGACGCTTACGAAAAATACCGGAATGATCCCGATTTCGTTGCCGAATATAATTATGAATTGGCTCATTTTGTGGGTCGTCCCAGTCCGGTTTATCACGCCAAACGCTGGTCAGAACTCTTGGGTGGTGCCCAGATCTGGCTCAAGCGCGAAGACCTGAATCACACCGGTGCACATAAAATCAATAACTGTATTGGCCAAATACTGCTGGCCCGTAAAATGGGTAAAACCCGCATCATTGCCGAAACCGGCGCCGGCCAGCATGGTGTGGCCACGGCAACCGTTGCGGCCCGTTACGGCCTTGAATGTGTGGTTTACATGGGGGCCGAAGACGTCCGCCGCCAGGCTCTTAATGTTTATCGCATGAAACTGCTGGGTGCGACCGTGGTGCCGGTTGAGTCGGGTTCAAAAACGCTTAAAGATGCCCTTAACGAAGCCATGCGCGACTGGGTTACCAATATTGATGACACTTTTTATATTATTGGTACGGTTGCCGGCCCGCATCCTTATCCGGCCATGGTGCGTGACTTCCAAAAAATTATTGGCGAAGAATGCCTGCAGCAAATGCCTCAGCACGCCGGCCGTCAGCCAGACTGCGTGGTTGCCTGCGTGGGTGGTGGCTCCAATGCCATGGGTATTTTCTATCCCTATATTCCCCACGAAGACGTCAAACTGATTGGTGTTGAAGCCGCTGGTGAAGGTCTGGATACCCCGCGTAACGCTGCCTCTATTAATGCAGGCCAGGTAGGTGTATTGCATGGCAACCGTACCTTTGTGATGCAAAACGAAGACGGTCAGGTGCAAGAAACCCATTCCATTTCTGCCGGCCTTGATTACCCCGGCGTGGGTCCTGAACATGCCTGGTTAAGTGAAATAGGCCGTGTTTCCTATGAAAGTGCCAACGATGCCCAGGCACTGCAGGCATTTCATGACTGCTGCCGCTTTGAAGGCATTATTCCCGCGCTTGAATCCTCCCACGCACTGGCTTATGCGGCCCGGCTGGCGCCCACCTTGCCTGCCGACAAAATTATTCTGGTCAATCTGTCAGGCCGTGGCGATAAAGACATTCATACGGTGGCTGAATTTAGCGGACTCGAGCTGTAAAGGAAAACAACAATGGCTTTAAAAAGAATAGACAATGCATTTGCAAAGGCTGGGCAACGCGCAGCCCTCATTCCCTACATCACCACCGGAGACCCCAGTCCGCAAGCCACGCTGGCATTAATGCACAGCCTGGCAGAGGCGGGGGCCGACATTATCGAATTGGGTGTGCCGTTTTCTGATCCCATGGCCGATGGCCCGGTTATCCAGCGTGCCGCTGAACGGGCCATTGCCAAGGGTGTTGGCCTGCCACGGGTTCTGGAGCTGGTGGCCGAGTTCCGCAAGCTTAATAACGAAACGCCCGTTGTATTAATGGGTTATGCCAACCCTATTGAAGCCATGGGGCGCGCCGTTTTTGCGGAAAAAGCCGGTGCCGCGGGTGTGGATGGGGTATTGGTAGTAGACTATCCGCCCGAGGAATTTGATGAATTTACCGGGCTTTTAAAAGAACAGGGTATTTCCCCCATATTTTTATTGGCGCCCACGTCTACCGAAGCGCGTATTAAAACAGTGGGCAATATTGCCGAAGGCTATGTGTATTATGTGTCTTTGCGTGGCGTAACCGGTTCTGGTGCCTTAGATATTGAAGATGTCCAGCAACGCGTGCTGGCCATTAAAAAACACGTAAAAATACCGGTGGGTGTTGGTTTTGGCATTCGTGATGCCGAAAGTGCCGCCAAAATTGCCCAAGTGGCCGATGCGGTTGTGATTGGCAGTAAAATCATCGAAACCATGGAACAGGCCATCGTCGGCAAACCCGAAGATCAGGTCACTGAAGTGGCCGTTGCTTCAGCAAGCACGTGGCTTAAGGGCGTACGTGAAGCGCTGGACAAGGTTCAAAACAAGGATAAATAATGAGTTGGCTTGATAAAATTCTCCCCCCCCGTATCAACAAGAAAGCCGATTCGGGTTCACGGCGTGTTCCCGAGGGCGTATGGGTCAAATGCCCCTCTTGCGAAACGGCCCTGTATAAGGAAGATCTGGTACGGGCCCTGAATGTTTGCCCCAAGTGCGACCATCATATGCGTCTGGCTTCGCGGGCACGTATAGATTCCCTGCTTGATAAAGAAGGGCGGGTTGAAATTGGTAATAACATCCGTTCAACCGACCCCCTTAAATTCAAAGACAGCCGCAAGTACCCCGAGCGTCTGGCCGAAGCCGTGAAACTTACCGACGAGAGCGATGCCCTGGTGGTGGTTAGCGGGGCCATTATGTCCCTGCCGGTTACGCTTGCCTGTTTTGAATTTAATTTCATGGGCGGTTCAATGGGTTCAGTGGTCGGAGAACGTTTTGTGCGCGGTGTGCAGGCCGCCATCGAGAACCGTACCCCGTTTATTTGTGTGTCTGCTTCGGGGGGCGCACGCATGCAAGAAAGCCTGTTTTCACTCATGCAAATGGCTAAAACCAATGCCATGCTTACCCGGCTTTCTGCCGAAGGCTTGCCTTTTATCAGTGTGCTTACCGATCCAACCATGGGTGGGGTATCGGCCAGTTTTGCCTTTATGGGTGATGTGGTTATTGCCGAGCCCAAGGCCCTTATTGGTTTTGCAGGCCCACGGGTGATTGAGCAAACCGTGCGCGAACAGTTGCCCGAAGGCTTCCAGCGTGCTGAATTCCTGCTAGAAAAAGGGGCGGTGGATATGGTGGTTAAACGCCATGACTTACGTGAAGAACTGGCCCGCTTAATGGCTTTGTTAACCCGTCAGTCCAACGAAGCCCTGTCTGCATAAACCCGCTTGACGAGCCTTATTGTGGTTGGTTAACAACAAATTGCCTTATTAAGCGAACAAGCCCGGCTGTGCCTGCATGGCCGAGCTTGTTCGCTTAAAAAAGATGATATTGTCGCAATGGCTGATAGAATAATGGCAATTTAATCATTCATGTCAAAAATAAAATGTCGGCCGATTCTTTTAATCTTGAAAATTCACTTACCTATAAACTGCATTCCCTGGCCAAGTTAATTGACAGGCATGCAGACTATGCGGACATTGAGCACGCCCGTATTTCTTTTGCCGAGGGCAGGGTGCTGGCCGTGATTGGTTTTAATAAAATGCTGTCGGTGGTGCAGGTGGCCAAAAAAGCCAACCTTGATAAAAGCCAGGGCAGCCGGGCGGTGGTCTCTTTGGTGGGCAAGGGTCTGATAGAAAAGCGCCAGCAAAAACAGGATGCCCGGGCCTTTGATTTGTCCCTGACAGAAAAAGGAAGGCTGGTGTATGAGGAAGTAGTGACGCTTATTACGCGTCGTAATGAAATTGCGATGAAGACTTTGTCAGTAGAAGAGCAACAAAATTTACTTAATTTAATGAATAAAATCCAGCACAATCTGGAAAATAATTAACGCAAATCAAAAAAAACTTGAAAATGGTTGCATTTGCAACTAAAATTGCTTGCAAATGCAATTACCTCTACGTGTTGCATATTTTTTACAAACATAAATTTAATATTTTCCATTCATGGAGACATTATGCATACGCCTGTTACTGTTCCGCGTAAATCCCTGTATCACGAATACACCGTTTACCCACACACCTTTCCGTCTGATCCTGCCCAGTCCAATGGTATTGTCACCATTGTAGGTGGCGGGCCTATTGGTCTGGTTGCTTCGCTAATCCTGGCAAAGCATGGCATTAAAAATATCGTGCTCCTGTCAGAGCAGCAAGTCTCCGAAGGCAGCCGTGGCCTGGTTTATACCCGCCGTTCCATGGAAATTCTTAAAGTGGCCGGTGTGGCAGACCGCATTATGGAAAAGGCCCTGTCCTGGACAAGTGGCAATTCTTTTTATAATGGCGAGCGTGTTTTCCGTATGGATACGCCGGTTGATGCCCAGGACAGCTATCCGCCCCTGAATAACCTGCAGCAAAACTATCTGGAAACCTATCTGGTTGAAGAAGCCGCCAAACAGCCCCTGATTGAATTACGTTGGGGCAACCATTTAACCTCATTCTCGCAAGATGACAATGAAGTGACCCTGGTGGTAGACACACCCGAAGGTGAGTACGCTTACAAAACCCCCTGGCTGATTGCGGCAGATGGCGCCCGCTCAGGCGTACGACAAAGTATGGGTTTGGGTATGGAAGGCAATAGCTATGAAGGCCGTTTTGTGATTGTGGATATCCGCATTGATCTGCCTTTGCCTACCGAGCGCCTGGCTTATTTTTCACCCGACTGGAACCCTGGTAATACCATTTTGCTGCACAAAGAGCCCGATAATATCTGGCGTTTTGACTATCAATTGCCCGCCCATGTCTCTAACGAAGAGGCGCTGGATCTGCAAAACATTACCAACTCGGTTAATGCCCAGCTGAAAATGATGGGATACGAAGACAAGCAATGGGAGCTTGACTGGTATTCGGTGTATTCCGCCCGTGCGCTTACCTTGCCCGATTACGTGCACAAGCGTATTTTGTTTGCCGGCGATTCTGCCCACATGTTGCCCATTTTTGGCGTGCGTGGCGCCAATACCGGTTTTCAGGATGTGATGGATTTATGCTGGAAGCTGGTGGCTAATATTAAAGGCTGGGGTTCTTCTTATTTGCTTAATTCCTATACCAATGACCGCGTTGGCGCTGCCATGGAAATTATTGATGAAGCCGGAAAAAGCACCCGTTTCATGGCTCCTCCCACCGACGGCTTCCGTTTGCTGCGTGATGCCACCTTGTCATTGTCCCTGAAACACGAATTTGTCCGTCCGCTGTTCCACTGGAGAACTTCCCGTGCCCATGTGTACCGTTCTTCTCCGGTTAACAGTATTGGCGATGATAACCAGGACATGATGCCCGATCTGGAAAATGGCGCGCCTGTCCCCAATCTTCATCTGTCAGGTAAACAGTATCTGTATGACGAATTGGCTCTGGACTTCAATATTATCTATTTTGGCAACGAAGCAAGCTTGCCCGATTCATTGCAAAATGAAGTCAATGAACTCAGAACCCAGGGTGTGCCCGTTAAGGTTGTTGTTCTTTCCTCTGAAAATACGGTTACCGCCGGTGCCGACAAAACCTTCAAGGTAGATGCGCAATTGTTGCAAAACCGCTATGGGGCAAGTCAGGGCCAGGTTTATCTGGTTCGTCCCGATCATCATATTTGCGGCCGCTGGAAGCAATATGTGCCGGGTTCCCTGGAAAACGCGTTCCAGAAATTCATTAAAAAATCTGCCTAGGAGGAATGAAAAATGAGTATTGATGTTCAAAGCCTTGAAAAAGTTTACGACAACCTGTCATTTGCCATTGACAAGTTACCCGAAGAAAAACGCAGCCTGTTCCTGACCAAACTGGTTTTATTGTTAAGCAATGAAATTAAAGATGGTGAAAAAATTTGCAGCCTCATCAATGAAGCGCTTGTTTTTGAAGCATAAGTAAATAGTTTGGCGTGCCGCCTGCCCAACCGCTTTTAAGGTTGGGCAGGCGGTGTTGTTTTGATCGTGTTGACTTCATGTTTGCTGATCTGGGCTTAAGCTTAAGTAATATCCAGGCAGGCAAGGTCTGGTTGGGCCCGCCGATTTGTCCTGGCAAGTGATTGAGCCATGCCAGGATGGTTTATGCCATTGACATCCTCCCCGCCCTGAACCACGGGGTTTTACGCGCAAATCCGATAAAAAACAACCAAAATTGTTGCCACTTGTGAATAATATCCAAAGTAATATGTAAAATATTTAACTTACATCAAAAAAAACTTGAATATAGTTGTTTTTACAACTAAAATGGTTGTAAATGCAAGCAAATAAATGTATGGCATTATTAAAAAATCATAAAACTGATCGCATTGAAAAATGGAGACATCTGCAAACGCCAGTTACTGGAAGCGTTGTCGCTGTTGATGCCGGACAGGTTTAGTTTGCTGCCACCTGGGCGCTGACTCAGGTGCTGTTAATGGAAACTTCTTATTTATTCCAAGGAAGGAGATAAAATGTTTAAAACGATCAATAAAGTATTCGTGGTGGGTATGCTGGGTGTAGCGGGCGTGGCCCACGCCGCCTGGCCCGAGCAGCCGGTTCGCTGGGTGGTGCCTTATCCTGCCGGTGGCGGTACCGATGTAATCGCCCGTACGGTGGCGATTGAGCTTGAAAAAGAACTGGGGCAAACACTGGTCATTGAAAACAAACCAGGCGGCGGTACCAGTATTGGTGCCACTACAGTTGCCAATTCCGATCCCAATGGTTATGTGTTGGGTACGGCTGATTCAGGTACCTTGGCTTATAACCCGTCTTTATATAAAAAATTAACCTATGATCCCGCTAAATTCACCTATATTGGCGGTTTGGCAAGGTTCCCGCTGGTGCTGGCCGTACCTGCCGACTCTCCTTATCAAACATTGGCAGAGCTGGTTGAAACGGCTAAAAAAGAACCGGGCAAGCTGTCTGCCAGTTCAGCAGGGGCTGGCTCTCCGCACCATCTGGCACTGGAACGCTTCAAACAAATAACAGGTACTGATATTCTTCACGTACCATACCGTGGCGCGGCCCCTGCCTTGCAGGATTTGATTGGCAAGCGGGTTGACCTGATGTTTGCCGACCTGGGTTCAGGCTTAAGCAATATTCAGGCAGGTAAAGTGCGTGTGCTGGCGGTTGCGGTACCCGAGCGTTTAAGCGCGGTACTGCCTGATGCGCCAACCATGAACGAATCGGGTGTGCCTGATTTTGTGGCTTATGCCTGGCAAGGCCTGGTAGGCCCCGCAAACCTGCCAGAAGAAGTGGTAAGTAAAGTATCAAATGACTTGCAAAAAGTGCTTGCCAATGAAGAGCTCAAACAGAAAATCCATGCCATGGGAATTGAAGTGATGCCCATGACAGCGGAAGAGTTCAAGGCGTATTCCGACAAGGAACGCGCTGATTGGGCCAAAGTGATTGAAGCGGGTAATATTACACTGGATTAATTGGATAGCTGGTTTGTTCAGCTGCTAAAAAGCGGCAGGTATTTTTGGATACCTGCCGTTTTTTATTTGGAAAATAGTTGTTTTATGCGATAGAAATCCCGGGCTTATGATATTAAGTCGCCAAGCCACCTGATGCTGACAGTATTTTAATTGATTTTTACACTATATTTTTATAGATAATCCAGTTATATTGGATTATCTATAAAAATATAGTGTATTTCATATCATGAAAGTTATAAATCTTAAAAATGCCTTGCCAGCCTCATTAATTGCACACGATCAGCTTGCGTACCTGCTGGGGAAGTCTGTGCGCAATGTGAATGACAAAATTGCCAATTTGGTTAACAACGGTGATTTGGTTCGGCTTAAAAAAGGTTTTTATGTTTTTTCAAAAGAATACCGAAACCAATCTTTAGATCTTATTGCTATCGCCAATGGGCTTTATGCGCCTTCCTATGTATCTTTTGAATATGCCTTAAGCCTGTATGGCATGATTCCTGAAAGAGTCAGCGAAATCACCTCTGCCACCATTAAAAACAACAAGCTGTTTGTAACCCCGGTTGGTCGGTTCAGCTATAAGAAAATACCTTTGCAGGCTTATGCTTTAGGTGTTGATTGGCGTTACGACAAAATAGAAGGTGGCAGATTTATCGCTACTGCAGAAAAAGCCTTATGTGACAAAATAAAATATACCAAAGGTATTGGCACTTTAAACCAAGCCCAAATGCTTGAATTTCTGAATGATGATTTGCGTTTGGATTTGCTTAACTCTTTGGATATTGAATTGATTGTCGCCATTGCTGCCGCCTATAAATCCAAAAACCTGAAAACCCTGGCTGTACTTCTTGAAAAAGGAAAATTATGAGTTACCCCGCATTGGTAAAAATGCTTGAGAGGTATGACCTCTCTGACAACAACAGTAGTTACGATGCCTTGCGGGAAATTTTGCAGGAAATAATATTACTTGGACTTTATGATGCCGGTTTTTTTAAGCATGCTGCTTTTTATGGTGGTACAGCTTTAAGAATATTGCATAATTTGCCCAGATTTTCTGAAGATCTGGATTTCTCTTTACTTGAATCCAATCCTGCATTTAATTTGCATCCATATAAAGAAGGAATGATTACTGCACTGAAAGCGTTTGGCTTTGATGTAACAATTGAATTAAAAAACAAAACACAAAAGAGCGCCATTGCTTCAGCTTTTGTAAAAAGCAATACCATTGAAAGCCTGCTTAATATAGATGCACCGACCATTATTACAGAAAAAATTCATAGGGATCAAAGCGTTAAAATTAAATTGGAAGTTGATACCAACCCGCCATTGGAATTTAAAACTGAAAATGTCATCAGGCTTAGTCCAAGAGCTTTTTCTATCAATGCCTTTACATTGCCATGTCTATACGCAGGAAAAATGCACGCTATTTTATGTCGCGCATGGGGAAACAGACCTAAAGGCAGGGATTGGTACGATTTGGTTTGGTATATTGCTCATGGCGTAGAGCTAGACTTACAGCATCTTCAAGCCAGGCTGCAACAAAGCTGTAAATATTTGGAAACTAACAAGATCGGCATACCTGAAAAGTTAACAAAACAAAATGTTAAAGAGTTGCTTTTAAAAAGAATTTCAACCTTGGATGTAGTACAAGCCAAAGCAGATGTTCAACCTTTTATTCAGGATATCCGAGAGCTGGATCTTTGGTCACGTGAGTTTTTCATGACCATTATTGAAAGCATAAAAACCTCGACATGAAGCATGCCTCTCTTGTATTGATTTATAAATTAAAGGTTGCTTGAGAGGGTAAGTTATGTTTTGACCGGCACGCACAAAAAAAACGGCAGGTATTTTAAATACCTGCCGTTTTTCTATCTGGAAGCAAGAAATTATTTCTTGGTTTCTATTATTTCCAGCGGTGTTTCAGCGATTTTAGGTGCTGCTTTACGGGCGCGCCCAAGTGGTTTGGCTGGAATGACAGGCTGGCTGTCTTGTGCCAGATCAGACTTGGTTTCAACCCATTGTAAACCGACATTTGAAACGATTTGCTCTAGTGAGACAGCCGCGCTTGCGGTGTTTTCCTGAGGCTGGCTGCCGTTAACAGGGGTTGCAGTCGTGCTGGTATTGGCAGCCGCTGTTACGGTTTCCTGTTGCGCAGGCGCTTCAGTTACAGGGCCGGATACATTTCCTGCGCCAGTTTGGGCTGGTGTAATGTCCTGTTCTGGCGTTTGGGCCAGTTCAGTCGCAGGTGCAGTGGTAGCCTCGCCTGTTTCAGTTACAGCAGGTGTTGTAAGTGCTGTGTCTGCCGTTTCTGGTATGACAGCGGTTTGGACATTGGCGGTGACCACTTCTGCCGGTGTTTCAGCGGGTGCTACGGCTTCAGTGGAGGCCGATGCTGCACTATCACTAACAGCGGGTGTGGCTTCGGTAATGGCCGCCGGTTCTGCTGCTGTTGCAACCGGGGTGCTGGCCTGGACAATGGCTTCAGCCGGTTCGGCAGCAGTTTTTGTTGTGCCGGGTGCTGCGGGCGTATCCTGGGCAACAGTTGTTTCAGTGCTGGTAGCCGCTTGCACCTTGGGCACGGTGTTGGCTACGGCCGGTTCTGCAGCGGCAACCGTTTCAGGGGCTGTGTCGGTGGTGACAATAACGGGCAAAGGGGTTTCTGCCGTGTTATTGGCTTCGCTTGCCAGTAAAACCTCATTGGGCACAAAAGCAGCGGGTGCTGATGTGTTGTCTGTGCTTCCCTGTTCGTCGGTTGGGCGACGGGTACGACGGCTGCGACGGCGTGGGCGGCGGCGTTTGTTTGGATCAATCGCTTCACCGGTTTCCTCGTCGAATGTTACTGTGCTTTCTGCCTGATCTTCATTGGCAGCGTTTTCGGCGTCTTCAGTGGCGTGAGGGGCTGCCATTGTGGCGACGACAGCAGTTGCCGCAGTTTTGACGCTTGTGCTGACGGTTTCCTGGGCAGTATCTGCTTCGGGTTTGACCCTGGCAGGACGTTGCTTGGCAGGTGTTTCGGCAGCCGTGCTTTCTGGATTGCCGCTATCCTGGGCCTGGGTTTGATCAACGGTTTCAGTGTTGCTGTCACGACGACTGTTGCTGCGTGAACGACTGCGCCGGCTGCGTGAACGTGAGCCGCTTTCTTCGGTAGACTGGCCGGCATCGGTGTTGGTAACGGTTTCTGCCGGTGTTGCCCTGGTGTCACGCTCTTTGTTGCGATTGTCCTGGGTGCGGGGTTTGGCCGTGCGTGGCGTGCGACGTTTTTCCTCTTCCGTTTCAGTGCCTTCGGCGCGTTTTTCAGGGGTACGGCGGTTGCGGTTGGTATTGCGCTCATTGCGCTGACCGGTTCTGCCGCGATTGGCCTGGCGTGGCTTCTCTTCTTTTTGCGGTTCGGCTTCAGGGGTGGCGGCTTTATCGCCGGCAAACCAGCTAAGCAGGCGCTTGAACAAACCGGGCTGGGCGGTGTTTAAGGGCTCTGTTTTGGGGGCAGGAATTACTGGTGCGGGCTGGTCACGGGAAATGCCTTTGACCAGGGCTTCAGGACGTTCGTTATGAACGGCTTTTTCGGTGCTGGACTCCCAGGTTACTGTGGTGCTGGGCTGTTCAATCAGGTCTATGCTGGTTTTGGGCTCATCAAGACGGTTGTCATCGTAACGAATGCGTTCGATATGATGATGAGGGGTTTCCAGATGTTTGTTGGGAATAAGCACCACGTTGATTTTAAGGCGGGATTCCATTTTGACAATGTCGGACCGCTTTTCATTCATCAGGTAAGTGGCCACTTCTACCGGCAACTGGACATGCAGGGCTGCCGTGTTGTCTTTCATGGCTTCTTCCTGCAGCAGGCGCAGGATATTCAGGGCACTGGATTCCACGTCACGGATAACACCGGTGCCGTTACAGCGCGGGCAGGTAATGTGTGAGCCTTCGTTAAGAGACGGGCGCAAGCGTTGGCGTGACAGTTCCATTAAGCCAAAACGCGAGATTTTGCCCATTTGGACGCGAGCCCGGTCAAAGTGCAGGGCGTCACGCAGTTTTTGTTCAATCGCGCGCTGGTTCTTGCTGTCTTCCATATCGATGAAGTCGATAACAATCAAGCCACCCAGGTCACGCAGGCGCAGTTGGCGGGCCGCTTCTTCGGCCGCTTCAAGGTTGGTGCGCAGGGCGGTTTCTTCGATGTCGGTGCCACGGGTGGAGCGGGCCGAGTTGACGTCGATGGCAACCAGGGCTTCGGTGTGGTCAATAACAATCGCACCGCCTGAAGGGAGTTGAACCGTACGGGAATAGGCGGTTTCAATCTGATGTTCGATCTGGAAGCGGGAGAACAGGGGAATATCGTCATGGTAGCGTTTGACGCGACTGACGTTATCGGGCATGACGTCTTTCATGAAGGCGACAGCCTGTTCGGTAATGGCATCGGTGTCGATGAGGATTTCGCTGATGTCGGGAGAGAAATAGTCACGAATGGCGCGAATCACCAGACTGGATTCCTGATAGATAAGTACCGGTGCAGGATATTCTTTGGCGGCCGAATCAATGGCATTCCAGAGTTGCAGGAGGTATTTCAGGTCCCATTCCAGTTCGGGAACCGAGCGGCCGATGCCTGCTGTGCGGGCGATCATGCTCATGCCAGCGGGCAAGTTAAGCTGGTCCATGGCTTCACGCAGTTCCTGGCGCTCTTCACCTTCGATGCGGCGTGAAACACCACCGCCACGAGGGTTGTTGGGCATTAAAACCAGATAACGGCCAGCCAGTGAAATAAAGGTGGTTAGGGCCGCACCCTTGTTGCCACGTTCTTCTTTTTCAACCTGGATGATGAGTTCCTGGCCTTCGCTTAAGGCATCCTGGATGCGGGCGCCCCGGACATCGACCCCTTCCTTGAAGTAGCTGCGGGCCACTTCCTTGAAAGGCAGGAAACCGTGACGGTCGTGGCCATAGTTGACAAAGCAGGCTTCAAGCCCGGGTTCGATCCGGGTGATGACGGCTTTGTAAATGCTGCCTTTGCGTTGCTCCCGGCCAGCTGTTTCGATGTCGATGTCGATGAGTTTTTGCCCATCTACAATCGCGACGCGTAGTTCTTCTTGGTGCGTCGCATTAAATAACATGCGTTTCATTTTAAGGTATTCTCCGTTTAACTAATGCAACGGACATCGTATGCATTAACCACAGAGTTACTTGAGTGCGAATGAAAGGGCAAAATGAACGCGCGCGGGTGCTCCGCGCATGTATACGCTTGTTTGACGGGGGTGGTCCCTTGATTGGAAACAGGATAGGACCCAGTCTGCAGATAATTGATATTTATTGGTAAATTCAATTTTTATAAACTTCTGTGTATATGCCAGACGGCGGATAGACAATGCCAGTCTGGAATAAAAATTAGGCGTTTTTTATTCATTCATTCGTACAGCAAACGGACTAAGAGGCATTTTTGTGGGCAGATGATTTTCCTGCCGCATTAATAACAAAACAGTAAGCGTTGCCCGTTTGGTGACCAGTAACCCTGAAGCGGGTGAGAAATACAGGCACGGCTGTTTGATAGTAGCAGTACAATGTAATTTTTAACGATTTGGCGGAAACAGCTTTTTTAGCTTCTCTACGCCCAATCTTCCCACACCATTCTTCATATGGTGATGGAATTATAGAGCTCTTTTGTGTATGTGGAAACAAACTTCTGATAATAATTCATCTTTTTCTGTAAGAGTGGTCACGATTGACGTCGAAGCGGCAGATCAGCGCATCGATAATTTCCTGATCCGGGTGTGCAAAGGAGTGCCCAAAAGTCATCTTTATAAGGCAATCCGCAGTGGACAGGTACGGGTTAATAAAGGACGTATCCAGGCTGAGTATCGCTTGCAAACGGGAGATCAGGTGCGTATTCCGCCGTTGCGCACGGCCGAACCCGAGGCTCCCCGTAAAGTGCCGGGTGCCGAATTTCCGGTGGTTTATGAAGATGAAGCCCTGCTGGTTATTGATAAACCTGCCGGTGTGGCCGTGCATGGGGGGAGTGGGGTATCATTCGGGGTGATTGAACAATTGCGTGCGGCCCGGCCCGACGCCCGCTTCCTGGAGCTGGCGCACCGCCTGGACAAGGAAACTTCGGGTTTGCTCATGATTGCCAAAAAACGCTCGGCTCTGGTGGCCCTGCATGAAACCATGCGCGAAGCGCGGGGTCGCAAGCAATATCTGGCCCTGGTGTGCGGAGACTGGGTGAATGACCGGCAGCATGTCAAATTGCCGCTAACCAAATATCTGACTCCGGGCGGAGAGCGCCGCGTCCGGGTTGATAAGGAAGGGCGTTTTGCCCATACTATCGTGACTGGCGTGCAACGGTTCGGGAAATATACGCTGGTGGGCGCTGAATTGCGCACTGGCCGGACTCATCAAATCAGGGTGCATCTGGCGGCCAGCGGTTTTCCAATTGTTGGCGATGAAAAATACGGCAAGGATGATGTCCGGGATTATTTTTCCCGGCAGGGTTTTAAACGTATGTTTTTACATGCGCATCGGCTTCAGGTGCCGCACCCCATTAGTGGGGAAACCATCGCGTTTGAAGCCCCGTTGCCGGCGGCTTGTCAGCAAATTCTGAAAAAACTGGAACAACAGCAAATTTAATATTTATAGGTTGGAAATATACGATGCGGTATTCATTGGTTGTATTTGACTGGGACGGAACGGTGATTGATTCTACCCAGTCTATTGTGCAGGCCATACAGTCGGCCTGCAGGGATCTGGGGCTCGAGGTTCCCCCTGCAGCGCAGGCAAGATGGGTAATTGGCCTGTCTCTTGAAAGTGCCCTGTATAAAGTGGTGCCAACCTTAACGGCCGATCTTTTACCCGAATTTATTCGTCGCTACAAATTTCATTATTTTACCCGAGACCCCGATTTATGCCTTTTTGAGGGTATTACCACGCTTTTCGACGAGCTGCGCGACAATGGGGTTACGTTGGCCGTGGCAACCGGCAAAAGCAGGGTGGGGCTTGACAGGGTACTGGAGCAGAAGAAACTGGGGCATTATTTTGCTGCCACCCGTACGGCCGATGAAACTTTTAGCAAGCCGCATCCGCAAATGCTTAATGAACTTATGGAAACCCTGGTGGTTCCTGCCGAAGAAACCGTCATGATTGGTGATACCTCGCATGATATCCTGATGGCGCATAATGCCGGTGTTGAAAGCATTGCGGTTACTTATGGTGCACATAGCCTGCGTGAGCTTAATGAAAGCAGGCCTACCCGCATTGTCGATGACGTGACCGGTCTTGCGGGCCTGTTGCAAATGCATTGTAAAAATAATGGAAGCCGGGCGCTTTCCTGAGTCCGGTAAGGAAACAAGATGAAAACCTGGAAAGCCGAAAGCATAGACCGGATTCAGCCCCTTATTTTTATTTTGGGGTTGTTGCCGGTGATTCGCTGGTTTTATCTGGACAGCGTTGGTGGTATGACGGCAGAGCCCGCTGCATTTTTTGCCCGGTCCAGCGGGCAGTGGGCCCTGGCCATGTTGTGCCTGACACTGGCTGTTACACCCATTCGGCAAATGCTGGGGCAGCCGGCCTTGTTGCGCTGGCGCAGAACGCTTGGCCTGTATGCGTTCTTTTATGCTTTTTTGCACATGATTGCCTGGCTCTGGCTTGATCGCAAGCTCAGCTTTCCATTCATGCTCAAAGATCTGGCCGAGCGTCCGTATATTTTGCTGGGCATGTTGTCTTTTGCCATTCTGTGTGTGCTGGCGGCCACTTCGCGTCAAAAATCCATTCGCAAACTGGGGCGTAATTGGCAGCGTTTGCATCGTGCCGTGTATGTGGTGGGCATACTGCTTATTATTCATTTCTGGAAAATGCGCCCAGAAGGGCAAAGCCTGGTGGCGCCCGTTGTGTTTACGCTAGTCATGGCTGTTTTGTTGCTTTGGCGGGTGGTGAATGCGCTAATGGTGCGCCGTAAGGTGCAGGCAATTGTTGATTCAGTCGGTCATCCGTCTGGCCCCGGCCGGCATTCCTGATAAGAAAAACGGACTGGTATGGAAGGGGTGGGCATGCTGCAGGCAGATTTATTTCGTTTGGCTGCCAGATGGTTTCGGGGCTTCTTGGGTGCATTTGGCCTGTTAATGTTACTGGCTTGCTCCCGGTCTGAATATGCAGTAGATGAATCCTTTACTGCAGCCTCGCAAGACAGCCGGGTGCGTTTTATTGTTTTGCATTACACCTCTGAAAATAATGCCGATTCATTACGGATTCTGACGCAAAACAGGGTTAGTGCGCATTATCTGCTAACGGCCGGAAAGACGCCTGTGTTGTATCGTCTGGTTGATGAAAACCGCAGGGCCTGGCACGCTGGCATCAGCCAATGGTATGGCTATAAAAATCTTAATGCCATGTCTATTGGTATAGAAATTGTCAATCTGGGGCCCTTAAATAAGCAAAAAACACAATGGGATGCCTATTCGCCTGAGCAAATCCAGTTGCTGGCCGCGCTGTTGCGTGATTTGTCCCGGCACCATCAGATCAAGGCAAAGCATATTGTGGGCCATAGTGATATTGCACCACAGCGTAAAATTGATCCCGGCCCCCTGTTCCCCTGGAAGGCACTGGCAAAGCAGGGTATAGGGCGCTGGTATGATGAAAACCGCGTCCGGCAATACGAGGCCCGTTTTGCGGCAGAAGGATTGCCAAACTTGTTGTGGTTCCAGGAAAAACTGCGGCGTATTGGTTATGAAGTGGAATTCGGGTCGCAGGCGCAAGCGGTAACCAGCCAGGTGTTGCGGGCGTTCCAGATGCACTACCGCCCGCAGCGTTATGATGGTCAGCCCGATATTCAAACGGCCGCCATTTTAATGGATCTGGCCGCGCAGGAAGACCTTTAACCGGTTAAGCCTGTGCTGGCCTTAACTGGCTAAAAACAGGAAAAGGGTGGGTTTTTTATCCAGTTCGGGGGCTGGGCCGGCTTTCCACTGGGCAATGGTTTTGGTCTTGATCCATTCTTCTTGCGTAGTCACCGAGCGCGCAATACATAAGCGGGTGTCGGAGCGCAGCGAGTTAAGTAAAGACTCAAACATGGCGGCATTGCGATAGGGGGTTTCTATAAACAGCTGGGTTTGCTGCAGTTTGGTCGATTCGACTTCCCAGGCTTTGAGTTGTTTGGCGCGTTCGGCGGGGTTGACTGGCGCGTAACCGTGAAAGGTAAAGCGTTGTCCGTCCAGGCCGCTAGCCATTAACCCCAGCAAAATAGAAGAAGGCCCTACCCATGGGATGACGCGAATGTTCATTTTATGGGCAGCCATGACAACCTTGGCGCCAGGGTCGGCAACCGCGGGGCAGCCGGCTTCGGAAACCAGGCCCACTTCGGCTTCAGGGCCGGCATCAGTCAGCCATTGCCTGATTTCCCCAGCTGTTGTTTTGGCGCCAAGGGTATGGATGGTAATTTCCTGCAAGGGGCTTTGCGTGCCAACCAGTTTAAGGAAAGCGCGGGCAGTTTTGGCATTTTCGGCGATATAACAGCTAAGTCGGGAAGCCAGTGCCTGGGTGTCAGCGGGTAGCCATGAAGAGGTGGGGGCGTCTCCCAGGCCAACGGGAATCAGGTGTAAGATCTTAGTCATGGTGCTGGTTTCCCTGGGCAGACAAGGTAGGGTTGATGCCAAATGAACGAAGCATCCGGGCAAGGGTAATTAAAGGCAGGCCAATAATAGAGGTGGGGTCTTCGCTTTCCATTTTGTCCATTAATGTGATGCCCAGTCCTTCGGCTTTTGCGCTGCCGGCGGTGTCAAAGGGTTTTTCAATTTCAAGATAGTGTACAATTTCAGCATCGCTCAGTTCCCTGAAGTAACAGCGTGTAATAATATCGGCTGTTTCAGTCATGCCGCCATTGGTAACGGCCAGTGCGCTATGAAACTCTACGCAATGGCCCGACAATGCCCGCAGTTGTTTTTTTGCGGCCTCAAAGTTGCCGGGTTTGCCAATGGGCGCGCCATCAAGTGTGGCAACCTGGTCCGAGCCAATAATGATGCTATTCGGGTTGTTTTCTGCAATGGCCAGCGCTTTTTCAACAGAAAGGCGCAAGGCCAGCCGGGCGGGGGTTTCGCCTGGTTGCGGGGTTTCATCAATGTCCGGAGAAATCGTTTCAAACGGGATGCCGAATCTTTTCAGCATTTCTTTTCTGTAGCGGGAAGATGACGCAAGAATAAGACGGGAAGCATGGTTTGCCATTGTTTTAATTGACCAAATGATAAATAACGGGTTATTATCCTACGTTTCCCGATATTTGTGCAAACCTTGAATCAAGCAATGCAGGAAATAAGGAACAGGCAAGGACATGATTAGAGAAAAAGGCCAGGCGGAAAAAGGCCAGGCTGAAACCCATGCGGGTTCAGGTAAGGGCCTTTTTATTGATTCCCTTGATTTTGTGCGCCGGGCCGGTAAATTACACGGCAAGACACCTTTAGGTGCTTTTTTAAGGCTTACCCAAGATTTGCCCGAGCAATTAACCGATGAAAGCGGCATGGTTGTCTGGTCACTGAAAGGTGAGAAAAGTGCACGTGGCAAGCGTTTGTTGCATTTGCATGTGCAGGCCAGTCCGCAGCTTGTTTGCCAGCGTTGTCTTGGGTTGTTCAAGTTTGATGTAAATCATGAGTCAGAGCTGGAATTGGTTACTTCTGAAGCCGATCTGCACAGTGATTTATCTGAATCGGGCGAAGTAGAGGAATCTCTTGACGAGAAAATTCTTGCTTCCCGGCACATGAGTGTGCTCGATTTGGTTGAAGATGATTTGATTTTAAGTCTACCCTATGTGCCACGGCACGATAGCTGTCCTGCACAGGCAGCGCTGCCCGACGATGAGCTTGAAAAGCCTTCTTCGCCATTCGCGGTGCTGGAACAGCTTAAAAAGCGGTAATTTTTATAGTTTATAGTTTATAGTTTTTAGTTTGTATTACTTATATTTAATACAACATTTTTTGGAGTCATCATGGCTGTTCAACAAAACAAAAAGTCACCATCAAGACGCGGTATGCGCCGTTCACACGATTCTTTAACTTCACCAGCTACTGCAATCGAACCAACCACAGGTGAATTGCATTTGCGTCACCATATCAGTCCTAACGGTATCTATCGTGGCCGTAAAGTTCTGAAAACAAAAAACGACGAATAATCGGTTAAGTTGAGAATATGGCCGCGCCGTTGTTAGGCGTGGCCTGTTTATTACTATCGTGGTACGTATTGCTATAGATTGCATGGGCGGTGATGTCGGCCTGCCCGTGACTGTTCCTGCTGCTGTGCAAGTTGCACAGCGGTACGCTGACACGCATTTTCTGTTAACTGGCGTTCCTGAACAAATCGAACAGGCTCTCAGGCAAGCAAATCCGGGCGACCTCAGCCGTTTTGAAATTGTTCCCGCTTCTGAAGTGGTGGCAATGGATGATTCGGTCGAGGTCGCTTTGCGTCGTAAAAAAGATTCTTCCATGCGGGTTGGCGTCAACCTGGTTAAAGAGAAAAGGGCCGATGCGTTTGTTTCCGCAGGCAATACCGGCGCTTTAATGGCTATTTCACGTTATGTGTTAAAAACCATGGAAGGCATAGACCGGCCAGCTATTGCCACCGCTATACCCAACCAGAAAGGTGGTGCAACCACCATGCTGGACCTGGGGGCCAATGTTGACTGTTCTGCCCAACACTTGCTGGAATTTGCCATTATGGGTGTGGCGCTGTGCGAAGCCATTGACAATATCCAGAATCCAAGCGTTGGTCTGCTTAATATTGGTGAAGAATCTATCAAAGGCAATGAGGTTGTCAAAGAAGCGGCTGCCCTGTTGCAATGCAGTGGCCTGAATTTTTATGGTAACGTCGAAGGTGATGATATTTTCAAAGGCACCAGTAATATTGTGGTGTGTGACGGTTTTGTAGGTAATGTAGTGCTTAAGTCGGTCGAAGGCCTGGCAAAAATGATTGCTACCATGCTAAAGCAGGAATTTACCCGAAATTATCTTACAATGGCAGCAGGTTTGCTTGCCCGTCCGGTGCTTAACCGTTTCCGTCATCGCGTGGATAATCGCAATTATAATGGCGCTGCCTTGTTGGGCTTGCGTGGTATTGTGTTTAAAAGTCATGGTTCGGCCGATATTTTTGCCTATACCAAGGCCATTGAGCGGGCGCGTGGTGCGGTAGCCAGGGGTTTGCTTGAAAAAACCGCCACAGCGGTAACGCAGATCACTCAAAAAATAGACCGGAATAATGCTGAAAATATCACCGAACAGAAATAAAAAATATAAAACGCTGTGTCTGCTTCTTGAATCCAGGCATGGCCTAAGGAGTTGGTCATGAGTTTTGCAAAAATTATAGGTTCGGGCAGTTATTTGCCGGAAAACTGTGTTACTAACGATCAGTTGGCTGCCAGGCTGGCAGAAAAAGGGGTGGAAACGTCCAATGAGTGGATAGTGACACGTACCGGTATCAGCCAGCGTCATTTAGCCAGTGATAATGAAAAAACCAGTGATCTGGCCGTTATTGCTGCCCAGCGTGCGATTGAAGATGCCGGGATCGATGCTGCTGACATCGACCTGATTATCGTGGCCACCTCCACACCCGATTTCATCTTTCCCAGTACGGCATGTATTGTGCAGTCCCGCCTGGGTATCAAGGGTGGTGCCGCTTTCGATCTTCAGGCTGTATGTAGCGGCTTTGTTTATGCACTGGCAACGGCTGACAGCTTCATCAAGGCTAACAATGCAAAATGTGCACTGGTTATCGGTGCTGAAACCTTTTCCCGTATTTTAGACTGGAATGATCGTGGTACTTGCGTGCTGTTTGGCGATGGTGCCGGTGCAGTGCTGCTTCAGGCTTCCGAGAAACCCGGCATTATGGCTACCCAGCTTAATGCCGACGGTTCCCTTAATACCATTCTGAATACCCCCGGACGTATCGAGAACGGGGTGGTAACCGGTGATCCGTTCCTGCGCATGGATGGACAGGCCGTTTTCAAGCAGGCCGTTACCGTCCTTGAAAAATCCGCCCATCAGGTTTGTGAAAAAGCGGGAGTCTCATTAGATGCCATCGATTGGATGGTTCCCCATCAGGCCAATATCCGCATTATTAATTATCTGGGTCGCAAACTGGGGCTGCCTACTGAAAAAATCGTGACGACCGTTGCTGAACATGCCAATACATCGGCAGCCAGCGTGCCCCTGGCCTTTGACGCCGCCCGCAAGGACGGACGTATCAAGGCGGGTGACTGCGTGCTGATGCAGGGCGTTGGTGGTGGTTTCACCTGGGGTTCCGCATTGGTACGCCTGTAAATAAATCTTAAGAGACAAACCAAGATGAAAATTGCTTTTGTATTTCCGGGCCAGGGTTCACAAACCGTAGGCATGCTTAATAGCTGGGCCGAAAACCAGACCGTCACGCAAGTTATCAAACGAGCCTCAGCAGCGCTGAACCAGGATCTGGTCACGCTGATTGCCGAAGGTCCGGCTGAACAGCTCAATTTAACCACCAACACCCAGCCTGTCATGCTGGCGGCCAGTTATGCCATGTATCAGGCTTATATTCAGGCCGGTGGCCCGCAGGCCGCGTTAATGGCCGGCCATAGCCTGGGTGAATATTCCGCCTTGGCGGCTGCCGGTTCCTTTTCGCTTGAAGACGCGGTGCGTCTGGTAAGGGTAAGGGCCGATGCCATGCAGGCTGCTGTGCCTGTGGGTACAGGTGGTATGGCTGCTATTCTGGGTCTTGATGACGACACCGTTCGCAAGGTGTGTGCCGAAGCGGCCCAGGGTGAAGTGGTAGAGGCGGTTAATTTCAATGCGCCTGCACAAGTCGTTATTGCCGGGCATAAGGCAGCGGTTGAGCGCGCCTGTGATCTGGCTAAACAGGCCGGTGCCAAACGTGCCTTGCCTTTGCCGGTGTCTGCACCTTTTCACGCTAGTCTGCTTAAGCCGGCTTCCCTTGTGTTGGAAAAGGCCCTGTCTGGTATTACAATGGCAATGCCTTCTGTCAATGTTATTAATAACGTTGATGTGGCGGTGGCAGCAACACCCGAGGCTATTCGTGATGCGCTGGTGCGCCAGGCCTGGCATCCTGTGCGTTGGGTGGAAACCATCCGTGCCATGAAGCAACAGGGCGTGACTCATGTTGTTGAATGTGGTCCGGGCAAGGTGTTAAGTGGTCTGGTGAAACGAATCGAGCCTGACATGAAAGGGATCTCCATGTATGATCCCGCGTCCATGCAGGCTGCCCTGGAAATCTTGAAGGGATAGGAATAACAATGTCTGAAGTAAAAGAATTAACGGGGCAGGTTGCCCTGGTTACCGGTGCAACACGGGGGTTGGGCAAGGCCATTGCGCTTGAACTGGCCAAACGTGGTGCCACTGTTATTGGTACGGCAACTTCAGAAGCCGGTGCGCAAGGCATAAGCGCCGAATTGTCCGGTTTTGGCGGTCGGGGTGTGGTGCTTGATGTCACTAATGCCGCTTCTTGCGATGCATTGCTGGCAGAGCTGGCCAAAGAAGGGGCTCCCCATATTTTGGTTAATAATGCCGGTATCACGCGCGATGGCCTTGCCATGCGCATGAAAGATGAAGACTGGTCTGCCGTCATGGATACCAATCTGGGTTCGGTTTTCCGCATGTCACGTGGCGTTCTCAAAGCCATGATGAAAGCACGTTCCGGCCGTATCATTAATGTGACGTCGGTGGTTGGCGCCAGTGGCAACCCTGGTCAGGCCAATTATGCGGCTGCCAAAGCCGGAGTTGCCGGCATGAGCCGGGCACTGGCCCGTGAGCTGGGCAGCCGTAATATTACCGTTAACTGTGTGGCGCCGGGCTTTATTGATACCGATATGACCCGTGCCCTGGGAGAATCGCAAACCACCGCTTTGTTGGGTCAGATTCCCTTGGGGCGTCTTGGCCAGCCCGAAGACGTAGCCAATGCGGTGGCGTTTCTGGCCAGTCCTGCGGCCGCTTATATTACGGGTACAACCCTGCATGTAAATGGTGGTATGTACATGCAGTAGTGCTGTTTTTTAGCACGTTTTGGGGTAGTACAAAGAATTTATTTGTTCTGTTTGTCTTTTTTTAAAGCAAAAAGATTTATTTTTAATAAAATGCACAATAAGCAGTACGCGCATTTTAACTTTTTAGATGGTATTTTGGTTTTATAAGTTTTTTAATACTTATTTGCTAAAATAATTTTTTTTGTCAAAACAGCCTTTTGCACTTTATAAGCATTTGGCTATAATTCGCGGGATTCATTCCCTTTGGAGAGTTAAATGGATAGCATCGAACAACGCGTCAAGAAGATTGTCGCAGAACAGCTTGGCGTTAATGAAGCTGAAATCAAAAACGAGTCTTCTTTTCTTGACGACCTAGGTGCCGATTCACTGGATATGGTTGAGCTGGTAATGGCTCTTGAAGACGAGTTCGAAACAGAGATTCCTGACGAAGAAGCAGAAAAAATCACGACCGTTCAGCAAGCTGTTGATTACATCAACAAAAATAAAGCTTAATGTAGCCGTTCCAGCCATTGATCCATTCAGGGTCAATGGCCGGTTGATGCAAAAGCGCTTGGGAAAGCGTTGTGTCAGGTAGTCTGTTGGTTTTCAGGCTATATTGCATTATGGTTTTCCCAAGCGTTTTGTTGTTGATGGCAATAGGCCAAAGCAATTATTCGATTCATTTAAATACAAATTAAGGTAGGAGTCTTCTGTGAAAAGACGTGTCGTAATTACTGGCTTGGGTATTGTTTCCCCGGTAGGCAATTCAATTGATACAGCCTGGGATAATATTATCAACGGACGTTCCGGCGTTGGTCGCATTACCCGGTTTGATGCTTCAGGCTTCAATTCACAGATTGCCGGTGAGGTCAAGGGTTTTGACTTAACCCAATATATGTCTGCCAAAGAGGGCAAGCAAATGGATACCTTTATCCATTACGGCATTGCCGCCAGTATTGATGCCTGGCGTGATTCCGGTCTGGACATTAGCAAAGAAAATGCCGAGCGCATTGGTGTGATTGTCAGTTCGGGTATTGGTGGTTTACATCGTATTGAAGATACCCAAACCGAATATCTGGCAAAAGGACCGCGTCGCATTTCTCCGTTCTTTGTGCCTGCTTCCCTCATTAACCTTATTTCCGGCCATCTTACCATTATGCTTGGCCTGAAAGGCCCCAGCTACGCAGTCGTGTCGGCCTGCACAACCGGCCTGCATTCCATTGGTGATGCTGCCCGTCTGATTGAATACGGTGATGCCGACGTGATGCTTGCCGGTGGTGCCGAGGCAACCGTTTCGCCGTTGGGTATTGGTGGTTTTGCCGCCATGCGTGCACTTTCTACCCGTAACGACGATCCTGAAACCGCTTCACGCCCCTGGGACACCGAGCGTGATGGTTTTGTGTTGGGTGAAGGGGCAGGGGTATTGGTTCTTGAGGAATACGAACATGCCAAAAAACGCGGCGCCCGCATTTATGGCGAATTTACCGGCTATGGCATGAGCTCCGACGCGCACCATATTACTGCTCCCGACAGTGACGGCCCCCGTCGTGGTATTATCAACGCCCTGAATAATGCAAAAATCAACCCTGATCAGGTTGATTACGTGAATGCACATGGTACATCAACACCACTGGGCGACCAGAACGAAACGAATGCGCTTAAGCTGGCTCTGGGCGATCACGCCTATAAAACCGTGGTCAACTCTACCAAATCCATGACCGGGCATTTGCTGGGTGCAGCTGGCGGGATCGAAGCCGTATTCACGACCCTGGCAGTGCATCATCAAATATCTCCGCCAACTATTAATATTTTCAATCAGGACCCGGGTTGTGATCTTGATTATTGCGCCAACCAGGCCCGTGAAATGAAAATAGAATACGCCCTGTCCAACTCGTTTGGTTTTGGTGGTACAAATGGTTCAATGGTTGTGAAACGGGTTTGATTTGTCATCTTCCCACTTAAATCTCCATTGGTCGTTTTTACTTGAAATCCGGCCAGGCAGGTTTGAATGTTATTGCAAGGCATGCATATTGTTTGTGGCGGTTGCATGTCTTGCCGGCTTTTCTTTGGGGCTTGGGCTGGCTGCCATTTTTCTGGGCTATGCCCAACCCTCCCAATCCACCCCATCCCTTCTCAAGATTAATGCAACCCAGCCATGGGCGCTTACCGGCAATGGTGTGCACCAGCGCCTGATCTTGCGACAATTCTGGCAGGGGCCTTTCTGGCTTACCCTGCAGCTTGAACATCCATTTAATCCTCAAATGTCAGGAAAACTGATCACTATTTGGCCATTTACCGTTGGTAAAAACGGTTGGCGTAAACTTAGGGTCCTGTGTCATGCCATGCGCTGGAACCGGGCCCTTCAACAGGAGGCGGCATGAGTGATCGTGACGTCGATGCAGAGCTGGTTGCCCGTGTGCAAAAAGGCGATAAACGGGCATTTGACTTGCTGGTACTTAAATACCAGCGAAAAATAATGCGTTTGCTTTCACGCATGCTAAATAATCATGCCGAAGTTGAAGACATTGCCCAGGAAACCTTTATCAAGGCTTATCGTGCCTTGCCCCAATTCCGGGGAGACAGTGCCTTTTATACCTGGCTTTATCGCATTGCCATTAACACAGCCCGTAACTGGCTTTCATCCAATCAGCGCAAAATGCTGGTGTCAGACACCTTTGAAACAAAAGATGGCGAAACTTTTTCCCAATCCGACAATCTTATAGACATTGATACACCTGAATCACGGATGGTTTCCAGTGAAATTGCCCAAACTGTCAATAAGGCTATTGAAGATTTGCCCGAAGACTTGCGTACGGCAATTGTACTGCGCGAAATAGAAGGTTTGAGCTACGAGGAAATTGCACAAACCATGGAATGCCCCATTGGAACCGTCAGATCCAGGATTTTCAGAGCCAGGGAAGCGATCGCTGCCCGACTCAAGCCTGTTTTGGGCCAGGATAATGATCGTCGCTGGTAAGGAGCTGATACATGAATACAACACATTCAACATTAAATGAATCGCAGTCACTTGACTGGGATGAGTCCATATCGGCGCTTATCGATGGTGAAGATACCCGTTTTGATCTGGAAAATCTTGATAATTCCTATGGCAGGCAAGTTTGGGATACCTATCATCTTATTGGCGATGTCATGCGCAGTGAGGAACTGGCCATCAAACCTTCAGACCTGTTTTATGCGCGGGTCAGCAAGGCGATTGATGCCGAACCGTTGCCAGCCGTTGCAGTGCGCCGTCTTGGTTTACGGCAAGGATTGTCTGGCCTGGCAGTTGCTGCTGCCGTGGCATCGGTTGTGTGGGTGGTACAGCCATTTATGGCTGACGATGAGACCGTGCCGCAAGTGGCGGCACCGGTAGTGGTATCACAAACCGTACCCAGCAATGAATTGAACCGGGATTACAATGATTATATTCATGCACATCGCCAAATGGTGGGTGCGCGTCCCGTACATCATGTTTCCTATGAGTACGGAGTTAATCGCTAATGGTTCATTATTTCTCAAGCCCGGTGTCAAAGAGTGCAAAAACAAAATGGCTGTCTCTGGTGCTTGCCGGGGCGGTTTTTGCAACACCTGCCATGGCCCAGACGGTCACTCCCCTTACCGGAGACGAACTGGTGACTTTTCTTGAGCAGGTACAGAAAGCATCGGTCATTAATGATTACAGCGGTGTGTTTACCTATCAGCAAGGTGAGCAGATCATGTCTTCGCGGGTGACGCACATTGTTGATGGTGAGGGCGTTAAAGAGCGGCTTGAGCTGCTTGATGGCGATCCGCAAGAGTATTTGCGTACCAATGATGTTGTGCAGTGTTTAATGCCTGAACAGAAAAAAATTGTCCTGACCCCAGCTCGTAAAGACCGTTTTCCGGCATTCCTGCAAACCGAAGCCAAACACGTAAACCAATATTACACGGCTACACTTAGTGACCAAAAAGAAAGGGTTGCCGGGCACGAATGCCGACTGCTGGAACTCTTGCCGCGCACGCCAGACCGTTATGGCCATCGCTTGTGCGTTGACGTCAAATCAAAACTGTTATTGAAATCCCAAACGGTCGGACTGGATAACAAGGTGGTGGAACAGGTGGCTTTTACCGGTCTGCTCATCGGTAAGGATGTGAATACCGCCTTACTGACACCCAGTTATAAACTTAAGGACTGGGCGGTTGAAAAAGAAGAACTTGTTTCAGTTGATTTCGCCAGGGAGGGCTGGAAATTGCGTGCCCCTCAGGGGTACGTGCCGATTCTAAGTATTATCAGGCCTAAAGGAACTAATCAACAAGTTAAGCACCTAATTCTTTCAGACGGCCTTTCTTCAATCTCTGTTTTTGTACAACAAGTAACAGAGGCGGAAAAAACGTTACAGGCTCATGGTGCAGTGCAAGTGGGCTCTCTTAATGTTTTTCGTCAGCGGGTAGACAATTACTGGGTAACCGTCATTGGCGCAGTGCCAATGAATACGCTTGAAGAAATGGCAGTGTCGGCTAAATTTATTCCACCCGTATCATCCAAATTGAATTAGGAAAGGGATTTACATGAAAAAAATATTGCATAATAAATTAAAACGTAGCGTGCTTTATACCGTGATTGGATTAAGTGCTGCTTATGTCGGGCTTTCTTATGTCGGTGGCGATGTTGCCCAGGCCCAGCCTGCGCAAAATGAAACGTTCTCTGTAAATATGGCCGGATTGCCCGATTTTACGGGTATTGTCGCCGAAACAGAAAATGCAGTGGTTAATATCCGTACCATGGAAACCTTATCAACCCGTGCCCGTGGCGGTTTTGATCCCAACGGAGATCCTTCCGAGTTGTTCCGGTTTTTCTTCGGCCCCGATTTTATGCCTCCACGCGCCACACCACAACCACGCCAGCGTGGTAATAATCAACCTGAAAGAACCGTACCACGTGGCGTGGGATCGGGCTTTATCATTTCAGATGATGGTTACATCATTACCAACAACCATGTTGTTTCCGGTGCTTCAAAAATTCTGGTTACCCTTAACAATGGCAAAGAATACTCCGCCAAGGTCATTGGTTCAGACCAACGTACCGATATTGCCCTGATCAAGATTGAAAGTGATGAAAAATTGCCAACCCTTAAAATTGGCGATTCCAATACCCTGAAAAAAGGTCAGTGGGTACTGGCTATCGGCTCTCCGTTTGGACTTGATTCCACGGTTACGTCAGGGATTATCAGTGCCATTAACCGGGATACCGGTGAATACTTGCCTTTCATTCAGACTGACGTGGCGGTGAATCCGGGTAACTCGGGCGGGCCGCTTATTAATTTGAATGGTGAAGTGGTTGGCGTCAACTCGCAAATCGTTTCCCAAAGTGGCGGTTTTATGGGCATTTCCCTGTCTATCCCTATTGATGAAGCCATGGAAGTGGTAGATCAGCTTAAGGAAACTGGCAAGGTTACTCGTGGCCGTATTGGTGTGCAAATTGGTGCGGTAGCCGATGAAGTGGCCAAGGCATTGGGACTTGAAGATGATTCGGGTGCACTGGTTAGCAATGTAGAACAGGGTGGCCCAGCCGATAAGGCGGGTATTATGGCGGGTGACGTTATTATTGGCTTCAATGGCTCAGAGGTCAAAAAGTGGTCAGATCTTCCACGTATTGTGGGCCAGACAAAGCCCGATACCGAATCGAATATCGAAGTATGGCGCCGTGGTAAGAAACAAACCCTGAAAATCACCGTGGGTGAAGTACCCTCCAATCCGGCAGATAAAGTAGCCGTTAGCCAGGAAGAGCCAGACAAACCCCTCAAGGCTGATCGTCTGGGGCTGGTTGTGAGTAATGTATCCCAGGAAACCATGACTCGGCTGCGCATCAAGGGTGGTGTCCAGATTACTGAAGTTGATGGTCCCGGACAGACTGCCGGCTTGCGTACCGATGATATTATCCTGGCCGTCAATAATCAGGACATCAAGGACATGAAGCAGTTTGAAGAGGTCGTTGGCAAGCTGCCCAAAGACAAAGCGGCCGCTTTATTAATCCGTCGTGAAAATTTAACCCAGTGGGTGCCTGTAACGCCGTCAAAATAAGGCTACAATACGACATACGCTAAAAGGGCGCATAGCGCCCTTTTTTTATGAGTCCAATACAAAAAATTTTTATTCAGCCTTATATGCAACATATACGCAATTTTTCGATTATTGCCCACATTGATCACGGAAAATCCACCCTGGCCGATCGCCTGATTCATCGCTGCGGTGGCCTGGCAGACCGGGAAATGTCCAAACAGGTACTTGATTCAATGGATATCGAACGGGAACGGGGCATTACCATTAAGGCGCAAACGGCATCTTTGCAGTATAAGGCCAATGACGGCAAGACCTATAACCTCAACCTTATTGATACCCCTGGGCACGTTGACTTTTCTTACGAAGTCAGCCGTTCCCTTTCCGCTTGTGAAGGTGCTTTGCTGGTGGTGGATGCCAGTCAGGGTGTAGAGGCGCAAACGGTAGCCAACTGTTATACTGCGATTGAACTGGGGGTAGAAGTTCTGCCCGTCCTCAATAAAATGGATCTTCCTTCGGCCGAGCCCGAAGAGGCCCGTGAGGAAATCGAGGACGTTATTGGTATTGATGCCAGTGATGCGATTAAAGCCAGTGCCAAAACCGGCATGGGTATTGATGAAATCCTGGAGCAAATCGTTACCAAAGTGCCGCCTCCGGTTGGTGACCCTGAAAAACCCTTGCAGGCCCTTATTATCGATTCCTGGTTTGATAACTACGTTGGTGTGGTCATGCTGGTGCGAATTGTGAATGGCACACTTAAAGTCAGGGATAAAATTACTTTCATGGCGACGGGTGCCGCTCACTTGTGTGAGCAATTGGGCGTTTTTACCCCCAAATCTGTTCCACGTACGCATTTGGCTGCCGGTGAAGTGGGGTTTATTATTACCGGTATTAAAGAGCTTGAACACGCCAAGGTCGGCGACACCATTACCCTGGCCAACAAGCCGGCCGAGTTACCTTTACCCGGGTTCAAGGAAGTCAAACCACAGGTTTTCTCTGGACTGTATCCGGTTGAAAGCAGCGAATATGACCAGTTGCGCGATTCACTTGAAAAGCTCAAACTCAATGATGCCGCCTTAATGTTTGAACCAGAAGTGTCACAGGCATTGGGTTTTGGTTTCCGTTGCGGTTTCCTGGGTATGCTGCATATGGAAATCGTGCAAGAGCGCCTCGAACGTGAATTTGATATGGACATCATTACCACTGCACCCTCGGTGGTTTATGAAGTTGAAAAAAATGATGGCAACACCATCATGATTGAAAGTCCGTCCCGCATGCCAGAGATTGGCCAGATTAACGATATCCGTGAGCCCGTGGTTACCGTCACGTTGTTCATGCCACAGGAATATGTCGGTGCCGTCATTACCCTGTGTACCGCCAGGCGCGGCATTCAACGGAACATGAGTTACCATGGCCGGCAGGTTCATCTGGCTTATGAAATTCCGCTGGCGGAAATCGTTCTTGATTTCTTCGATCGCCTGAAATCGGTATCGCGTGGCTATGCTTCTATGGATTACGAGTTTCTTGAATACCGTTCTGCCGATGTGGTCAGGGTTGACTTGCTCATTAACGGAGACCGGGTGGATGCACTATCCATGATTGTTCATCGTGCCAATGCCCGTTATCGCGGACGTGAAGTGGTTTCCAAAATGCGTGGCCTGATTCCACGTCAAATGTATGATGTTGCCATTCAGGCGGCTATCGGTGCCGAAGTGATTGCCCGTGAAAACGTGAAAGCGTTACGCAAAAACGTGTTGGCCAAGTGTTATGGCGGGGATATCAGCCGTAAGAAAAAACTGCTTGAAAAACAAAAAGCGGGTAAAAAACGTATGAAGCAGGTTGGCAGTGTGGAAATCCCGCAAGAAGCCTTCCTGGCCATCCTTCAGGTTGAAGATAAATAACCCATTAAAAACAAGAGATTACAGAATGGATTTTGCTTTAATTTTATTTGTGTTACTGCTGCTTACTGCAGTAATCAAGTTGCTTGACAAAGTGGTGCTTAAACCGCGCCGTACTGAAAAATATGGGCAAGAACAGGAAGATTACCGGCCTTGGTGGGTAGAATACGCCATCAGTTTTTTTCCGGTAATTTTGTTTGTATTTATTTTGCGTTCATTCGTAGTTGAACCATTTCGTATTCCTTCGGGCTCCATGCTGCCCACCCTGCAAGACGGTGACATGATTCTGGTGAATAAATTCAATTACGGCATTCGTTTGCCCATTGTAGACCAGAAAATCATTCCGCTTGGCAACCCCAGCAAGGGCGATGTGGTGGTGTTTCGCTATCCGGTTAATACCGATATTGATTACATCAAGCGGATTGTTGGCGTACCGGGCGATACGGTGGCTTATAGTGGCAAACGCCTGTTCATTAATGGTGAAGCACTTGAAACCACACCGCTTGGCCCTTATGTGAAACCGTCACAACAGGTGGGCAATCCGCTTAAATTACAAGAAAAAACAGGAGATACTTCTTATGAAATCCTGAATATGCCCGGTAATGGCGCTTATATCTTAGACCCTCAATTCCCATTTGTGCAAAACTGCGAATATGCCGGCAGCGATTTTACATGTACCGTACCGGAAGGTCACTATTTTGTCATGGGAGATAACCGGGACAATAGTGAAGACAGCCGTTATTGGGGATTTGTACCCGATGACTATCTGGTTGGCAAGGCTTTCTTTGTCTGGATGAACTTTGGAGACCTGGGCCGGATTGGCTCAATCAAATAATGAATTTAACGCAATTGGAAACCCGACTGGGTTATAAGTTTACAGATCAGCGTTTATTAATACAGGCATTAACGCATCGTAGCCATAGTGCCATCCATAATGAGCGCTTTGAGTTTTTGGGTGACTCCATCCTGAATTTTGCGGTTGCCGCCATTTTGTTTCATCAATTGCCCAATGTCGATGAAGGCGACCTGTCCCGAATCCGGGCCAGTCTTGTCAAACAGGGCACGCTTGCCGACATTGCCACCCGGCTTGATTTATCCCATTTTCTCAGGTTGGGTGAAGGAGAGCTTAAAAGTGGCGGGTTCCGTCGCCCGTCTATTCTGGCCGATGCCGTAGAGGCTATTTTTGGGGCCATCTACCTGGATTCCTGCAGTGATCGTGCTCATCAAGTCATTGAGGGTCTGTATCGTCCTATTCTGGACACGGTTGATTTCAATACCCTGGGTAAAGATGCCAAAACGCTGTTGCAGGAAGTATTGCAAGGCCGCAAGTTTGCCTTGCCTGTTTATAATGTTATTGCCACTTCAGGTGCCGCCCATGACCAGCAATTCGAGGTCGAGTGCCTGATTGCCGAACTGGATGTCAGGGCACAGGCCAGCGGCAGCAGCCGTCGTGCGGCAGAGCAGGCGGCCGCTGCATTGGTGCTGGCCAAACTTGAACAAATACTGCCCAAAAAAAAGGGCGCGGCCAAACAGGTGCGCAAGGTGGCACAGCTAAGCTTGCCCGTTGCCGTGGAACAGGATAGAAAATGACCCAGGAAACACCCTTCAAAACCGGATTTATCGCGGTGGTGGGGCGCCCCAATGTGGGCAAATCCACGCTAACCAATGCGCTTATCGGTAGCAAAATTTCCATTGTCTCGCGTAAGGCACAAACCACCCGACACCGTATTCATGGTGTGCTTACCCGTGATAACGAACAGTTTGTATTTGTGGATACCCCCGGTTTCCAGACCCGCCATGGCGGTGCCATGAACCGCATGATGAACCGGGTGGTTACCCAGGCGCTAGCCGATGTAGACGTGGTATTGCATGTGGTAGAGGCCGGCAAGTGGTCGGCAGGCGATGACAATATCGTGCCGTTGTTGCCGTCATCCAAAAAATGTATTTTAGTGATCAGTAAGGTTGATACCTTAAAAAACAAAAACGACATGTTTGATTTTGTTGGCAAGATCATGAGCAAGTTCAGTTACGATGCGGTGGTTCCGCTTAGTGCTGTTAAAAAAATCCAGCTCGATACCTTGTTAAATGAAATTTCCCGACGTCTGCCCGAAGGTGAACCCATGTTCGAGGAAGATGCCCTGACTGACCGTTCCCTGCGTTTTATTACTGCTGAATTGATCCGGGAAAAAATCTTTCGCCTGGTGGGCGATGAATTGCCTTACGCTTGCACGGTGGTGATTGAAAAATGGGATGAAGATGAAAGTGGTGCCCATATCTCTGCCTGTGTGGTGGTAGAGCGTGAAAGCCATAAACCCATTTTACTGGGCGCCAAAGGCATGCACATGAAGCGTATTGCCAGTGAAGCCCGTCAGGATATCCGCGAGCTATTGGATAAACCGGTGTTTCTGGAAGTATATATTAAGGTGCGCAAAGGCTGGTCCGACAAAGAAAGCGCACTTCGTGATCTGGGATATGAGTAAACGGCAACACCGTGTGCTGGAAGCGCATGCATTTTTAATGCATGCCACCAACTGGAGCGAAACCTCAATTATTGCCCAGGTTTTTTCCCGTGATTACGGGATTGTCACCGTTGTAGCCAAAGGGGCAAAACGGCCTTATTCCGTCTTGCGGCCCATTTTGTCGGCGTTCCAGCCCCTGTTGCTGTCCTGGTCTGGCCAGGGCGAAATCAAAACCCTTACCCGGGCGGAAACCGCCGGTTTGCTGCCGTTGGGGGGGCGTTCACTCATGTCGGGCTGGTACATGAATGAATTATTGCTTAAATTACTGCCAAAAGAAGATCCGCATCAAGTGTTGTTTGATGCCTATGCCGATGCGCTGGCTCAGCTGGCGGGAGGCTCATCGGCAACAGGCGCCTTGCGCCGCTTTGAATGGACACTGCTGAATGAAACCGGCTACGGCCTGGAAGGCGAAGCCCCCGACTTTGATGATCGCAGCGCAGAACCGGCATTGCGGCTTGCCTTGCGGGAAAGAATTAATGAACACTTGGAAAACAGGGCCTTGTCGACGCGCAAGGTGTTGCTTTCCTTGCAGCATTTTTCATGATGTAATTTAAAAAGAATGGTTCTGTCCAATGTCGGCCAGAAAAGATTTACCTTACCCTAAGGAGTCAGTTCATGTTAACGAAATTATCTGTGCCGCCACTGGGGGTGTTGGTTCCGAAACCTGGCAATACGATTGCCATGGCCCTGATGGCGGCCGGTTTTTCATGGTCTGGCTGGGCTTATGCTGAAGTCATTCCCGTTTCTTCCCGTATTGGGCAAGTGACCGTTTTTTCAGACCGGGCTTTGGTTAACAGGGGCGGGCAGCAGGCAGTGCCTGCCGGTGAGCACGAACTGGTGTTTAAAGATTTGCCTTACTGGCTCGACCAGCGCTCTTTACGGTTTAATGCCAAAGGCAAGGAATCGGTTCGTATTCTTGATATTAGTTCCCGTGATGATTTTCAGGCCAATAGCCAGCATGAACGTATTGCCGAACTGGACAGGCAAATTAAAGAGATTGAGAGCCAGCTTACCCAACTTGAAGACCAGGGCAAAATACTGCTTAACAAAAGCAATTACCTGGAAGCCTACCAGAAAGGCAGTGTGCAGCAGGGTAAAGAGACGCCACGCTTAAGTACAACACAATTGCTTGAAATCATGAATTTCAGCAAGGAAATTTTGGCGCAAACTTATACCGAACAGCGTGAACTGAATAAGAAAACCGCTCAATGGCAGGCTGAACTGGCTGCCCTGCAGGAAAAACGCGGACAAATCCCCCAGGAAGACACGGTCAGAAGTAAAACCGTGGTGGTCCAGCTAGAGGCCCCGGTGGCCGATAAACTGGATGTGAGCCTGTCTTATGTGGTGCCCGCCGCAACCTGGTGGCCCAATTACGATGCCAGTTATGATTCTGCCAGCAATATGCTTGAGTTGTCTTATTATGCGCAAATTTCCCAGCAAACCGGTGAAGACTGGAATAATGTCAAACTGGTGCTGTCAACTGCGCAACCCATGATTGGCGCGGTTTTGCCTGAACTGGATCCCTGGCTTGTTGATGTCCGGTTACCCCGGCCAGAGAGGCCTGCACCGGTCGCTATGGCCCAACGCAAGGCCCTGCAGGCAATGCCAGACCAGCAGCGTAACTTTGAGCCAATGGCGGGCGCAACCATGGAGCTGGCCCAGGCTGATGCGTCATTTAATACCGCCATTGTTGAAAGCGGCCTGACCAATACGGTTTTCAATATAGAAAAACCGGCCAGCATTCCCACCGGGCCCGAAGATAAAAAAGTGGCCATTTCAGTGACTGAATTTAAAGCAGAGCAAACCTATCAGCTGGTGCCTGCCTTGCAAGAAGGTGTGTTTTTAACCGTCAAGGCCGCTAACAGCAATGATTACCCCTTGTTGCCGGGCAACCTGAATGCATTTTTGGATGGCCAGTTGATTGCCAGCAGCGATATCAAGACGGTATTCCCCGCAGAACCTCTTGAACTGGCCATGGGTACCGATGAATCCATTTCCGTTAAACGTGAACCCCTTAAGCGCTTTACCGAAAGCACCGGCTTAACGGGCAGTGGCAAACGGATTAGCTATGAATACCAAACCGTGATCCAGAATAACCGCGACCAGGCGGTAGAATTGGTTTTGCATGACCGCTTCCCGCTTTCGCGCAATGAAAAAATAGATATCCGGCGCATTAGTCCTTCTGACAAGGAAATAACCCTTAAGGATGATGGCCGGTACGAACAGCTGATTAAACTTGCGCCCAAGGAAAAGAAAACGGTGGTACAGAAGTTTTCAGTGGCGTACCCCAATGAGGTGGAAGTAACAGGCTTGCCTTGATCGGTTGAATGACAGAACGGGTTTGTCGGCTGGTGTTAACGCGATTACCCGTATGGGGAGCGGGGTAGACACTAACAGGGCCTGGGTTAACGGGATCAGGAGTACGGCAATAAAAAAGCGGCGTCAGATAAACTGAACGCCGCTTTTTTGTACCCCCAAGGGGACACTGGCATGGATTAATCCGAGTTGCCGCCGGTAATGCCCAAGATAGACAGCAGGCTGACAAACACGTTGTAGATGTCCAGGTAAATGGCCATGGTGGCGGAAATATAGTTGGTTTCGCCACCATTAACGATACGCTGGATATCCACCAGCATGAAGGCCGAGAAAATGATCATGGCCAGTACGGAAATGGTCAGCATTAAGGCCGGGATTTGCAGGAAAATATTGCCAATGGCGGCCAGAATAAGTACGACGGCACCAATAAACAGGGTTTTTTGCATGCCGGTGAAATCACGTTTGCTGGTGGTGGCAATGGTTGCCATGGTTGCAAAAATGGCTGCCGTGCCGCCAAAGGCCATCATGATTAGTTGGGCGCCATTGTTCATGCTTAGTACAAAGCCCAGCATGCGTGACAGCATAATACCCATGAAGAAAGTAAAGGCCATTAACCAGACAATGCCGGCTGAATTGTTTTTATTGCGTTCAACGGCAAACATCAGGCCAAAGGCACCCGCCAGGAACACAATGGTGGAAACACCCGGAGACAGCATGGTGTTAAGGTTTAGCTGCAATGCCAGGGCTGCCCCCAGGATGGTGGGAATAAGGGAAGCGGCCAGCAACCAGTAGGTATTTCTTAGTACCCGGTTTTTGACAGCGGGCGTGGACGCATAGCCGCCACGCGGAAGGGGTTGATTAAAATCACTCATGGAGTCTCCAGATGGTTAAATCAAATATATGGTGTAATGACAGCAAAATATTGCTGATAGTTCCCTGAATTCTAACTGAATTTACCAGGGGTGTTGACGCTATTTTGCAGTAATGGGTAATAATTGTTGTTAATCCGGCTTGTAAACCGGTTTCAGGCGCTTATGCCGAATAGATGCGCCAGAGCGCAGGGGACTTGTCAGGGTGTTCTGCTGTCGTGATTATGAATCCAATGAATGCGCCCGTACCTTATTGGCATTATTGGCCGAATAAAGCTTCCAGCGTTCCCGTGCAAACTGCCTGTCCTGTTCGTGTCCGGAAACGATTTCCAGAACACGAGGAAACTGTTCATAACCGGGCGGGCAGGCCAAGTCAAGATTAAGCAGCCAGGGCGGTTCCTGGCCAGGCAGCAGGGCATGGACCGGGTTTTCTGCTGTGGTTCGAACTAATACCAGGTCAGCATTTGGGTCTTTGGCATCAACATGGGGCACAAAAGCGGTTTGCTCGACGCCCCACAGGCCTTTGCTGAATGCCTGCATGCGTTTGGCATCGGTGCAGTAAACCAGTACCTGCCGGCCTGCCAGAAAATGCTTGTAGGCAACTTCGCAGGCCTTGCTGATACGGTTCTTTGCACCAAAAGCAAAGTCGATGGTCGACATTCAGCTTAGTCCTGTTGCGCCAGCAGGTATTCTGTCAACAGGGGAACCGGACGGCCACTGGCCCCTTTTTCTTTGCCCTGTTTCCAGGCGGTGCCGGCAATATCCAGGTGGGCCCAGCGGTAGGCTTTGGTAAAGCGTGACAGGAAGCAGGCTGCGGTAACTGAACCGGCCGGCATGCCACCAATGTTGGCCATGTCGGCAAAGTTGCTTTTCAGCTGGTCTTGATAGGCGTCATCCAGGGGCAGGCGCCATGCCGGGTCTTGCGCCTGTTTGCTGGCAGCCAGTAATTGCGCAGCAAGCTCGTCATCGCTGGCAAACAGCCCGCTGTTAACATGACCCAGCGCTACCACGCAGGCACCTGTCAGGGTGGCAATATCAATTACCGCTGACGGCTTGAAACGTTCGGCATAGGTCAAGGCATCGCATAAAATCAGGCGGCCTTCGGCGTCGGTGTTAAGTACCTCAATGGTTTGGCCCGACATGCTGGTAATGACATCACCGGGTTTGGTGGCTTTGCCATTGGGCATGTTTTCGGTGGCGGGAATAACACCAATCACATCACGGGTCAGGCCGATTTCGGCAATTGCCCTTAGCACGCCAAACACACTGGCGGCACCGCACATGTCAAACTTCATTTCGTCCATGCCCATGCCCGGTTTAAGAGAAATGCCACCGGTATCAAAGGTAACGCCTTTGCCTACCAGCACAATGGGGCCTTCTTCTTTTTTAGTGTTGTTTTCAGCGGTGTATTTCAGCACAATAAAGCGGGGTGGCTGATCAGAGCCGGCGGCTACCGAAAGGAAAGAGCCCATGTTAAGCGCTTCAATCTGTTTCTTTTCAAGCACTTCGGCTTTAATAGATTTAAATTCTTTGGCCAGCATTTTGGCCTGCTCACCTAAATAAGAAGGGGTGCAGATATTGGCTGGCAGGTTGCCCAGCTGGCGGGTGGCAATCATGCCATTGGCAATGGCAGCGCCTTGGGCCGCACCTGCTTTGGCCAGTTTGTCGTCTTTACGTTCGGTAATAAAGGTTATTTTTTTCAGCGGTGGCTGGGTGGGGCGGTTTTCTATGCTGAAGGTGCCGTCATATTTGTACAGCGCATTGCCAATGGCGCGGGCGGCCAGGCGGGCACGCATTTTGATGTCCAGTTCCTGGCAGGGTTCTTCAAGCAGGGCGCTGGTGGCATCGCTTAGTGAGGCTTCTGTGCAATAGGCAGCCATGCTTGCATGTGCCTTGAGCAGGGCATTCGCGTTATAATCTTCTTTTTTACCCAGGCCAACCAAAATAACACGTTCTGCCTTGACGCCATCCAGATTTCGCAAAACCAATGTACTGCCTACTGCCGCCTTGAATTCTTTTTTAAGCACGGCGCTTATGCTTTCGTAGCTGGCACGATTGATAATGTCAGCGGCTTCGCTTAACAGGCCATCGGTGTAGACGCCAATGAACAGGGCGGTAGCCTTGAGTTGTTGTAATGATCGGGTTGATTGTGTGTTAAATTCCATTTTATATTTACCTAAGGCGTCAATAAAGACGTTTATTATCTCGCAAGATGAATCATGTCGCTATTTAAACGATCGGTAGTCGCTGAAATAACCAGTCATGTCGGTGTCGTGTTTTCCACGCTAATCGTCGTATGGCTAAGTGTATTACTAGTACGGCTGTTGGGGCAAGCCGCCGAGGGCAGCATTGGTGCCGATATTGTATTTGGTATTGCCGCCCTGTCCAGCATTACGGCCTTGCCAACCATTTTATCGGTTTCTTTGTTTATTGCCGTTTTATTAACGATTTCCCGAAATTATCGGGAATCTGAAATGGTGGTATGGTTTGCCAGCGGGGTATCTTTGCTGGACTGGATCCGGCCAGTGCTAAGGGTTGCGGTCCCTGTTTGTGTACTAATTGGTGTATTAACCTTGCAGGCCTCGCCCTGGGCATACCGTCAAATAGAAGAATACCGCCAGCGGTTCGAGCAACGTTCGGATATGGCCAAGGTTGCTTTTGGCCAGTTTATTGAATCCGAGCAGGGTAAGCGGGTGTTTTTTATAGAGCCGCCCGGCAACCCCGAAGATGAAATGGGTAAGGTGTTTGCCAGGGTTTATGATGAAAACTGGTACAGTACCATTACTGCTGATAATGCCACATTACGTGAAGAAGAAAATGGCGATCGTTTTCTGGTGCTGGGGCCCGGTAACCGTTACGACATGAAGCCGGGTAGTGCCGAGTTCCGGATGATCAAGTTTGACAATTACACCATGCGGCTTGAAAGCAAGGGTGGGGCGAATGCCGAAGAAAATATCCGGAACGCGGCCTTGAACCTCATGAAAGCAAGGCCAACCGGCAGCCTGTTCCAGGACCATACCAGTAAAAGCGATTCGCAAATTATGTGGCGTATTTCATTGCCGCTGGCCGCCCTTAACCTGGCCTTGCTGGCTATTCCGCTGGGGGCGGTCAATCCGCGTCTTGGACGCTCCGGAGACTTAGTGCTGGCCGGCCTGATTGGCCTGCTTTACATGAATACCATGAACCTGGTCAGGGGCTGGATTGCCAACGATAAAATTGACATGATAAGCGGTATGGTGTTATTGCACGGTGCGGTTTTGTTATTGTGCGTGTTTTTATTCCGTAAACGGCTAACCCTTAAAAAGCCTAAGGTGCAGAACGCATAAACATATAGCTATAAGTTATAATTAATAAGATTTATATAACTTATAATCTATCTACATTAAGGATAGGTCGCTATGAATTTACAACAATTTCGTTTTATCCGGGAAACGATCAGAAGACATTTTAATCTGACGGAAGCTTCCCGGGTTTTGTTTACTTCCCAGCCCGGGGTTTCAAAAGCCATTATCGAATTCGAAGATGAATTGGGTATCAAGGTTTTTGAGCGGCATGGCAAGCGTATCAAGGGTTTGACCAAACCGGGGGCTGCGGTTGCCAACATTATCGACCGCATCATGCTAGAAGTGGATAACCTGAAAAAAGTCAGTGATGAATTTGCCAAGCGCGATGAAGGAAGCCTGGTGATTGGTTGTACCCATACACAGGCCCGCTATTTTTTGCCCAAGGTCATTCCCGAATTCAGGAAACGTTTCCCCAAGGTGCGCGTGTCTCTGGCTGAGGGCAGCCCCTCGCAACTGGCCAATATGGTCTTGCAGGAACAGGCCGATATTGCCCTGGCTACCGAAACCCTGGCCAATGTAGAGGGCCTGACGACCTTGCCCTGTTATTCATGGGAACACACCTTGGTGGTGTTGCCAGACCATCCCCTGACCAGTCTGACTTCAACCCAGGCTAAAAATATTACCCTTGAGCAGGTGGCGCAGTATCCCATCATTACTTATGATCGCGCTTTTACGGGTCGGAATTCGATTGACAATGCTTTTGAAAACAAGGGCATTGTTCCTGATATTGTCCTTGAGGCACTGGATGCTGATGTGATTAAAACGTATGTGGATGTTGAGATGGGGGTGGGTATTATTGCCGGTGTCGCTTTTGATCCCCGCAGGGACACGAACTTGGTGGGTATTCCTGTTGGTCATTTGTTTGGCGAACACGTGACACGCATCGGCCTTAAAAAAGGGGTGTTTTTACGGGATTATGTGTATGCATTCCTGAATATGTGCGCGCCAAACCTGACCCGTGAAAATATTGATAACGAAGTGGTTTTTGCGGACGTAGATTAAAAGCTGTTTTTTACTCTTTTAACGCCCGGCGCAGGATTTTGCCCACATTGGTTTTGGGCAACTCGTCCCTGAATTCCACCAGTTTGGGTACTTTGTAGCCCGTCAGGCTTTGGCGGCAGAAGTCGATTAGCTGCCTTTCTGTCAGGGACGGGTTCTTACGCACGACAAAAATCTTGACAATTTCTCCGGCCGCACCGTTGTCAACACCCACGGCGGCCACTTCCCGCACATCGGGGTGGGTGGCCACCACGTCTTCAATCTCGTTAGGATAGACGTTAAAGCCTGAAACAATAATAATGTCTTTTTTACGGTCAACCAGATAGACAAATCCATCCGCATTTATATAACCCATGTCTCCGGTATGCAGGAAACCGTCGGGGGTAAAAACTTTTTGGGTTTCTTCCGGATTGTTCCAGTAACCTTTCATGACTTGCGGGCCTTTGACACAGATTTCCCCAACTTCTCCGGTATTCATTTCGCGGCCCAGATCATCGCGGATAGATAGTTCGGTGGATGGTACGGGCAAGCCGATTGAGCCATTGAATTCAGGCAGGTCCAGTGGGTTAATCGTCACCGCTGGCGAGGTTTCGGTTAAGCCATAAGCCTGGGAAAGCGGTTTTCCCGTAACTATTTTCCAGCGTTCGGCAACCGGGCGTTGTACCGCCATGCCACCACCCAGCGTAAAGTGTAAATGGCTGAAATCAAGATTGATAAAATCCTCATTATCAAGCAGTGCATTGAACAGGGTGTTGACACCTGTTACGGCGGTAAAGGGATATTTTCCTATTTCCCTGACAAAGGCCGGAACGTCACGCGGGTTCAGGATTAACAGGTTACGTGCCCCCAGCATCAGGAAGGTCAGGCAGTTGGCGGTTAAGGCAAAAATATGGTAAAGCGGCAAGGCGGTAATAATAAAATCTTTGCCATCGGTGGTGTACGGTTTGACCCATGCATGGGCCTGGCACACATTGGCCACCATATTGCCATGGCTTAGCATGGCCCCTTTGGCAACCCCGGTTGTGCCACCGGTATATTGTAAAAAGGCAATATCGTTATGGCCCAGTGTGGGGGGGGTGAAGGGCAGTTTGCCCGATCCTGATAAAAGGGTGTTTAGCCTGACGGGATTGGGCAGGGACCATTTGGGAACTTGATGCTTAACGTGCCGCACAACAAAATTCACGATATGCCCTTTTAGTCCGAGCATATCGCCAATAGCGGTCACGACGATGGTTTTCAGCGAGGTCAGCGTTGGCAGGGCTGCCTGTAGGGTTGCGGCAAAATTTTCAACAATAACAATAATTTCGGCCCCCGAATCATTAAGCTGGTGCTCAAGTTCGTGGGCGGTGTACAGGGGGTTGCAATTAACTACGGTACAACCGGCCCGCAGGGCACCAAACAGGCAAACCGGGTACTGGAACAGATTGGGCATCATTAAGGCAATGCGGGTGCCGGGCTTAATCCCCCGGCTTTGCAGCCAGGCGGCAAAGTTTCTGGACAGGCTGGCCAGTTGGGCATAGCTTAGACTTTTGCCCATTGATAAATAAGCGGTGGAAGGGGCAAACTTCTGACAGCTTTGGTTGAAGATATCCACCAATGAAGCATAGCTGCCAGCATCAATTTCAGCCGGTACGCCCGGCGGATAGTTGGGAATCCATGTTTTTCTCATGATGTTGCCCCTTTTTCATGTTGTAGGTCCGGTAGATCAGAACCGATGGGATACCTGCACGCCAAAAATATGCCCGTTACCCGTGTATTTTCCGGCCAGCCGGCCGTTTTGGGCAAAATTTCCTCCGTTGGTGTTATCAACTTTGGCGCTGGGTATATACAGGTAAGTATAGCCGAGGTCGATGGCGCTGTTTTTAGCGGATTTACCCACCGCCGGTTTTGCTGTAATGAAGCGGTCCTCCTCTGAAAGGGGCAAAACCGGTGCCAAAAATAATGCCGGCATCGGTCAGGTCGGCATCATCGGTAATGCCTTTGTCAGTTTGCTGTTTTGCTTGTTCAATCAAGGGCGTTATCAGGCGCTGTGCCAGTCCGTCTGGGATGGGCTTTTCCGAGCGGATACCGTGTTTTCTGTCTTTCCAGTTATAAAATCCTTCACCGGTCTTGAAACCCAGTTTTTTTTGTCCGACCAGGGTAACAATGCATTTGGGTACCGGTTTATCCCCCGATAATTGCATGCCGGCCGCCAGGGCAATATCCAGGCCCACTGTATCGGCCAGTTCAATAGGCCCCATGGGCATGCCAAATGTCAGCATGGCGGTGTCAATCACTTCTGGGGCCATGCCTTCATCAATGCAGTGCATGGCTTCCAGCATATAGGGGGCCAGCACTGCATTAACCAGGAAGCCGGGGGTGTCCTGGACCGGCAATGGCAACTTGCCGATTTGGCCCGCAAAGGCGCAGGCACGGTCAATGGTTTGCTGGCTGATGCCTTCGGCATGCACAATTTCAACCAGCGGCATTTTTGCCACGGGATTAAAAAAATGGATGCCCAGAAACCGGTCTGGCCGTTTCAGTCCGGTACGTAGCGTTTGAATCGACAGGCTTGAGGTGTTGCTGGCCAGGATGGCCTCCGGTTTCATTAAGGCTTCAAGTTGTTGGTAAAGGGCCTGTTTGGCTTGGGCGTTTTCATAAATGGCTTCAATCACCAGATCGGCGGTGGCAATGCCGTGTCCGTCGGGATCAGGAATCAGCCTGTCGCGGGCGGCCTGGGTGGTTAGCCTGTCTTTGCGGGCAAAAAGCGGGGCCGCGGCCTTGAAAGCGCTGGCAATGCGGCTGTAATCCGTGTCTTGCAAAGTGGTTTTAATGCCTTGCAAGGCGCACCAGGCTGCAATGCCGCCACCCATAACACCGGCCCCAATCACATGCACATGCAAAACCGGTGGCAGGCCGCTTTGCTTGCCAAATGATTTCAGCCTTTCTTGCAAGTGAAAAACCCGGATCAGATTGGCGGTTACCGGAGAGCTTAACAGCCGGTTGATAATATCAGGAGCAGCCAGGCCATCACCGTTGTGCTGTTCCCATAAATCAATAATGGCCCGGGGGGCGGGGTAATGGGCATCGGGGTCTTTGCGGGTCACGCTTTTTCGGGCCCAGTGGGCCACCAGCCTTTTAAGCGGCTGCCTGTTAAGCCATTTGGCCAGCCCTTTGGCCTGGCGGCGCGGGCGACCCGATAACACCCATTCAGCGGCGCTTTGGCGAGCCACGCGCGGGGCAACCACCAAGTCAACCAGCCCCAGTGCTTTTGCCTTGCGGGCATCCAGGGTTCTGCCGGTTAGTATCATGTCCAGTGCAGCCTGTGGGCCAATTAAGGCAGGCAGCCGCTTCAGGCCACCCCAGCCAGGATAAATGCCCAGCATGACTTCGGGCAGGCCCAGGGCGGGCTTGGGGGTATCAACCAAAATACGGTATTGGCAGGCAAGGGCCAGTTCCAGGCCCCCACCCAGGCAGGCGCCATGGATCAGCGCAAGCGTGGGGAAACCCAGATTTTCAATGCGGTTGAACAGGTTCCAGCCGCGTTCAATCAGTTGTTTGCCGCCATCCGGGCTGCTGATATTGGAAAACTCCTTGATATCGGCCCCGGCAATAAAACCGTTGCTTTTGCCCGACAACAGGATTAAACCTTGCACAGAACGCGCTTCAAGATGATCAAGGGCCGTTTTTAGTTCTTCCATGGCTTGGGCGGACAGCGCATTCATGCTGCGTTCAGGGCAGTTGAGGCTGAGCCAGGCAATTTGCCGGTCATCAATCTGCAGCGACCAGTTTTTCACATTCAGTTCTGTGCTCATGTCTCATCCCCCATGGTTTCTATCAGCATGGCGCCACCCTGGCCGCCACCAATGCAAATCGTTGCAACCCCTCTGTGCAACTTGCGTGCCCGCAGGGCATGCAGCAGATGAAGAACGATGCGGGCGCCCGATGCACCAACCGGATGGCCAATGGCAATTGCGCCACCGTCCACATTCAGTTTTTCCTGGTCCAGGGTGCCCCAGGCGGGGGTGTTGAAATGAGCCTGGCAATAATCTTCGCTTTCAAAGGCACGAAGGCAACCCAGTACCTGGGCGGCAAAAGCCTCATTAATTTCCCATAGATCGGGGTCTTGTAAGCGTAAACCATTGCGTTGCAGTAGCGGGATGCTGGCATGTACGGGCCCCAGTCCCATTTGGGCAGGGTCAAGGGCGGCCCATTGGCAGTCGGTAATTTTTCCCAGGGGCCGCAGGTCCCATTTTTGTACTGCCTCTTCAGAGGCCAGGATCAGGGCTGCGGCGCCATCACTCACCTGTGAACTGTTGCCGGCCGTGATGTTGCCGCTGGGGCGGTCGAAGACGGCTTTCAGTTTGGCCAGTTTGTCGGGCGTAGAATCACGGCGAACCCCGTCATCTTCCGTGTAAAGGTGGCCTTTGGCATCAATGATGGGGGTGATTTCGGCAAACTGCTTGCGGTTTTGTGCCTCGATGGTACGTTGATGGCTGCACGCGCTGTAGGCGTCCATTTCCTGTCGGGTAATGCCAAATTTCCAGGCCAGGTTTTCGGCGGTTTGGCCCATGGAAATGCCAACCACCGGGTCGTTCAGGCCTTTTAGCAGGCCAATGACGGGCGCCAGGTAAGCAGGCCTGAAGGTGCGCAAGGCCTGCATTTTTTGTCCGGTACTTTTGGCGGCATTCCACTGGCTTAGCCAATGGACCATCCTGTCAGAAAAAAGGATAGGCGTATGGGACAGGGCATCGGTGCCGGCGGCCAGCACCAGGTGCGAGCGCCCGTTTTGTATGTTAAGCAGGGCCGAATCCAGCGCTTGCATGCCCGAGGCGCAATTGCGCATGACCGTCCATGCGGGTACGTTATCGCCGGTGCCAATACGCAGGCCGATCACCCGGCCGATATTGGTTTCATCGGCAGAAGGGGAAGCACAGCCAACAATCACTTCATCCAGTTCAGAGGCACTGAAGGATTGGCGCAACAAAAGGCTGCGGCTGGTTTGTACGGCCAATTCGCTGGCTGAAAAGGGACCCGGTGCATTGCGCGCTTTCAGAAACGGGGTTCTGGCACCATCAATAATATAGACGGGTTTGAAAGTCATGCTTGGTCTCCTTGACGGGGGTTCCGGATATTCATGAAGGCGGCCGGGTTTCGCAAGTCGTTGGGGAAATCATCAACATGGATCACGGTGTCTCTTAGGCGGTTACGGGTGGCCAGCAGTTCGTATTCTTCGGCACTGATGCGGTTCATGTCAAAGGCCAGCCGGGCAATATCCCGGACGTTCGCATCGGGATGATTTTTGAATATGCCATTTTTTTCATCCTGCCTGATTTTGGCTTCAACCGCTTCCGCCTTAATGGCATAAACCAGTGCCTGTTCGATGGCGCTGACGGGGTCTTCTGTATCAGCCGGAAGATAACAGTTGGCGGTCAGGCGGTCACGGGTGCTGCCCGGTTGTATCAGTTGCTCACAAATGGGACGGTCAAGCGTATCAGGCGGTGGGGAAAATGATGCGCCCCAGGGAAAACTGAGCAGGCGCAACAGCAGACCAATGGCCCGGTTTGGAAAGTTGCGGCAGGTTTGCAGCAGAGCCGTCTGTGCCTCAAACAGGCACTGCTGGACGGCTTTGTGCACGAAGGGCAGCTCATCTTGCTGGCGGCCGTTGCTTTCGTATTGCTTAAGTACGCAAGAGGCCATATAAAGCTGGGCCAGGACATCGCCCAGCCGGGCTGATATTTTTTCACGGCGCTTCAGGCTGCCACCCATGGAAAGCATGGTGACGTCGGCCATGAAAGCCAGTGCGCCCGACAGTCGGGTGAGGTCCCGGTAATATCGCAGGGTTTCGGGGGCGGCCTGGTGATGCAGGGTAAATATCCGGGCCCCAAACAGACCGCTGGCCAGGGTACGAAGGCCATTGCGGGTGCTAAACCCGATATGTTGCCAGAAAAGCCGGTCGAAATTGTTTAGTGAAGTAAGCGAATCAGCTTCCTGGGCAGCCTGCATTTCCTTAAGAATATAAGGGTGGCAGCGAATGGCGCCCTGACCGAAAATAATCAGGCTGCGGGTCAGGATGTTGGCACCTTCCACTGTAATACCAATCGGGATTTGCTGGTAGGCGCGCCCCAGAAAGTTGGAAGGCCCCAGACAGATGCCCTTGCCGCCAATAATATCCATGGCATCATTAACCACACTGCGGGCGCGCTCGGTCACATGGTATTTGGCAATAGAGGACACCACCGAGGGTTTTTCGCCCAGGTCAACGGCACCGGCCGTCATGATGCGCACGGCATTGGTGGCATAGGTATTGGCACCCATGCGGGCAAGCACCTCCTCAACGCCTTCGAAGCGGCCAATTGGCAGGTTGAATTGTGTACGGATGCGGGCATAGGCGCCAACTGTACGAACGGCCAATTGCGCCATTCCGACATTAGACGATGGCAGGGAAATAGAGCGGCCGGCCGCCAGGCATTCCATGAGCATGCGCCATCCCTGTCCGGCCATTGCAGGGCCGCCAATAATAAAGCTTAACGGCATGAAAACATCTTTGCCCCGGGTAGGCCCGTTCATGAACATGGCATTCAGCGGAAAATGCCGCCGGCCAATCTCTACGCCAGGATGATTGCGTGGAACCAGGGCGCAGGTAATGCCAATTTCTTTTTGCCCGCCCAGCAGGCCATCAGGGTCGTACAGCCTGAAAGCCAGACCCAGCAGGGTGCAGACGGGTGCCAGGGTGATGTAACGCTTGTCCCAGCTGACACGCATGCCCAGTACCTCTTTACCTTCCCAAAGCCTTTTGCATACGATTGCGCTATCGGGAATGGCAGCCGCGTCGGAACCGGCCCAGGGGCTGGTGAGTGCAAAGGCAGGGATCTCTTGGCCGTTGGCAAGCCGGGGCAGGTAGTGGTTTTTTTGTTCAGGGGTGCCGTAATGGACCAGGAGCTCACCGGGCCCTAAAGAGTTGGGCACCATAACGGAAACCGCCAGGGCCGAGTTTCGGGTTGACAGCTTGGTAATGACTTCCGAATGGGCGAAGGCTGAAAAACCCAGACCCCCATATTCCTGCGGAATAATCATGCCGAGGAATTTGTTGTTGCGGATATATTGCCAGGCGGCTTCGGGCAGGTCCATGTCCTGGGTGGTAACTTCCCAGTCATCCACCAATGCGCAGGCCTGTTCCACTTCATTGTCCAGAAAAGCCTGTTCCTGCGCGGTCAGGGTGGGGGTCGGGTAGTTGATTAGTTTTTGCCAGTCAGGGCGTCCGCTGAATAATTCAGCCTCCCACCATACCGTGCCCGCCTCAATCGCTTCTTTTTCGGTGGCAGACATGGGTGGCAATACTTTTTTGAATGCCTTTAAAATTGGGGCGCTGATGGTTTTTTTACGCCAGTTACGTAATCGGCGGAAGAGGGGCACGTAGACCTCCTGGCAGAAGAATTTATTAATCGCGCCAGAAACATGGCACGATGACCGGGTCCTGATTGATAGCCTTGGCTCAATGGTTTGTAAGAGCATGAAGTTGTCAAGAGTATGGTACCACTCATGATCATTGAATAAAAACCCCCGACACTTAAAAATATATTGCAATTGATAATCATTCTCATCTATAATCTCATTCATCTAAAGAGGAGTCTGTAATGAACATGAGTATGAATGCAGTGGTGGTGGGTGCAGATCGATTGGGAAATATTCCCGGTTTGCTTAAAGATCATAATATTGAAATCAGGCAGCATATTAGTGGCCGGGAACCTGCCCATCAGAAAAAAACCTATCAGTTACCCAGTGGTACACAGGTTGTTATTTTGTTGACTGATTTTCTGGGCCATAATGTGATGAAGTCTTTTCGCTCGGCGGCCCAGCGTGCGGGTGTGCCGGTGGTTGCATGCCGACGTTCTTTAGGCAGTATGCAACAGGCCTTGAGTCAATGTGGGTACGGCTGTTGCGAGCGTTGTCCGCAACGGCAGGCAGGGCTGGTTGCCTGATTTAATGAATATCGCTAAATAAAAAAACCTCATCGGCATTACGCTGATGAGGTTTTTGGTTTTTTATTCTTGCAAGGACTTAGTACGCAGCCAGGGCACGGCCTTCAAGGCGTCGGGCACCATTATAGCGTTTTGTCCAGTAAGCATTGCTCATGTCTTCAACGCGGACAACGGTTCCGGTGCGTGGGGAATGAACAAATTTGTTGGCGCCAACATAAATGCCCACGTGGGAATAGGTAAAACCACGGGTGTTAAAGAAAACCAGATCACCGGGTTTAAGAGAGTCTTTGGCTACTTTTAAGCCAATACCCGCCATTGATTTTGAATTGCGGGGCAGGTTGACGCCCATGTATTTGCTGGCGGTATAGTAAATAAGACCGCTGCAGTCAAAGCCGGTACTGGGGGCGGTGCCACCAAAGCGGTAGCGTACACCCAGATAGTTCAGGGCTGCCTGGGCCAGTTCGCTTGAGCCTGCTTTGTTGATACTGATGGATGCATCCCGGTTTGAACGATCCAGTTTGGCCTGGACGATCAGGTCGCCGATAGGGTCGGAAAATTTGGGAGACCAGCTGATATTGGTATCTGGCAGGGGGTATTGGTCGTTGACTGCTACCGCTTGATCCAGTGCAATGGATTTTTGGGTGGTAACGAGTTGCTTGATGGAATCTTGGGAAAGATTTTGTGCTGAAGCAATATTGCCCAGGGTTATGCAAGAAATTGCAAGTAGAAAATGGCTGCAATAGGCCATTATCCCCCGTTGTTGCGTGGGTAATTGTGGATGCATAGTCGTAACATATAATTAAAAGTGTAGGGTATTCGTACTTGCTTTATCCAAAAGCTTAGTGAATTCTATATAAAAATCAATAACATCGCAAGTAATTTGTCCCCCGTTTTTTTTCCGCAAAGGACGTTTGGCTGTATTTTTCATTGCTTAAATGGCTCAATACAGGAAAAAGTGTTTGATTGTGTGTGATTGTTTGTTTTTTATAGGAAGATAAGGGTGTTTGTGGTTAATTTTTTTGATTTTTCATGTTTTTGCGTTTAATTTGATGGATATTAAATAAACAGGTATTTATTTTATTTGTGGTAAAAAACATGAAAAAACGCCATTGAATGCAATGGCGTTTTTATCCGGGTTACATGCACCCGTTTGCAAAGTCCGGCCCGGCCGAATTGGGTAAGGCCGTTGCACCGCTTGCCAGCGGTTACATGCCGCTGTAAACGGGGCCTTCGCCACCTTGTGGTGCTACCCAGACAATATTCTGGGTTGGGTCTTTAATATCACAGGTTTTGCAGTGCACGCAGTTTTGTGCGTTAATTTGCAGTTTATCTGTACCGTCATCGTCTTTGATAAACTCATAAACACCGGCCGGGCAATAACGCTGCTCGGGGCCTGCGTAAATTTTCAGGTTAGTGTCAACCGGAGTATCGGGGTTTTTCAGGGTAAGATGAATCGGTTCATTTTCATCATGGTTAGTGTTGGAAATGAACACAGAGCTTAAGCGGTCAAAAGTGATTTTTCCATCGGGTTTGGGATATTCAATTTTGGCACATTCCGCGGCTGGCTTCAGGCATTCATGGTCTGCCTTGGTGCGGTGAATGGTCCATGGCATTTTGCCCTGGAAAAGCAGCTGTTCGACACCGGTCATGATGGTGGCCACAGTACGGCCTTTTTTAAACCATTGCTTGAAGTTACGGGCCTTGTTCAGCTCTTTGTGCAACCAGGACTGTTCGAAAGCAATGGGGTAGTCGCTTAAAATATCGTGACTGCGTTCGGCAACCAGTGCATCGTACAGGGCCTGGGCTGCGAGGGCACCGGTTTTGATGGCGGCATGGCTGCCCTTGATGCGCGATGCATTCAGGAAGCCGGCTTCACAGCCCACCATGGCACCGCCCGGGAAGACCAGTTTTGGCAGGGAAAGCAGGCCGCCAGCGGTCAGGGCACGGGCACCATAAGCAATACGCTTGCCATTTTCAAAATAAGGCTTGATGCTGGGGTGTGTCTTGTAGCGCTGGAATTCCTCAAAAGGAGACAGCCATGGGTTGGCATAATCAAGACCAACCACCATGCCTACTACGACGATATTGTTATCGAGGTGATACAGGAAGGTGCCGCCATAAGTGTCCGAATCAAGTGGCCAGCCGGCAGTGTGAACAACCAGGCCCGGTTTGGATTTGGCCGGGTCGATTTCCCACATTTCCTTAATGCCAATACCATAGCTTTGCGGATCGCGACCCTGGTCCAGCTTGAATTTTTCAATGAGTTGACGACCCAGCTGGCCACGTGCCCCTTCGGCAAAAATCGTGTATTTGGCCAGCAGTTCCATGCCTGGCTGGTAGTGGTCGGAATGGCTGCCATCACGATTGACACCCATGTCACCTGTGGCGACGCCACGTACAGCGCCGTTGTCGTCGTACAGGACTTCGGTAGCGGCAAACCCCGGGAATATATCCACGCCCAGGTTTTCAGCCTGTTCGCCCAGCCAGCGGGTGACATCACCCAGGCGGACAATATAGTTGCCTTCATTCTTGAAGCAGGGGGGCAGCATCCAGTGGGGTGTTTTGCGGGCACCGGTTTCGCTTAAGAAAAGAAACTCGTCTTCCTTGACGGCGGTTTCCAGCGGTGCGCCTTTTTCTTTCCAGTCGGGAATCAGCTCGTCAAGAGCCTGGGGATCCATGACAGCGCCTGAAAGAATATGGGCACCAATTTCACCGCCTTTTTCCAGTACACAGACGGAAATTTCTTTATTGTTTTCGTTGCTTAACTGTTTGAGCCTGATGGCGGTGGAAAGACCGGCCGGTCCTCCGCCAACAATGACTACATCATACTCCATTGATTCGCGTTCAGACATGAGCGCCAACTCCTTTTTTATAGATTGTAAATTGCCAGATTCCATGATTGTATTGTAATGAATCGGTTTATGCAGTGAAAAACAACAAAATTCACGCGATAAAAAAAATGTCAATCTAAATCTGATAGAGTTAGCAGCTTATTGCGTATCAAAAAACAAAAGGACATAAATGGATAATTTCTGCTTGCCTGCAGATTTGGCGGGAAGTTTTAATAATGGGATTCACTCTTTTTCATTTGCCATGCGCTGGGGCGATATGGATATGCTGGGGCATCTGAACAATACCGTTTACTTCCGGGCCATGGAGGAAGCACGTATCGCATTCATTAATGCCATACGACCTTATTTTGAAGCGGGTACCGGTGTGGTGGTGGGCCATCTTTCCTGTGATTTCCTGCGCCCCATGAATTATCCGGGTAATGCTTTGGTCATGCATGAATTAACCCGTATGGGCCGTTCAAGCATGGAACATAAAATCACTATCGAAAAAGAGGGTGAGCCAGGTGTTGTTTATGCCTCAGCCCGTTCGATTCTGGTTTTGTCCCATCTGGCGACCGGCCGTTCCTGTCCCTGGAGCGAGCAAATGCGTGAAATCATCCAGGAGTTGTTCGGCCAGGAGTAGTGATTTCTAGTGTATTCCCCAATTCAGGAAAAGGGGTAATTCATGGTATTTGTAGCGATTGACCGCTTTATATTTAATACGAAGGAAAATAGATGGATAAGGTGTATCAAAGCGCCAGCCTGGCCTTAAAGGACATTGTCGCTGACGGACAAATGATAGGAGTGGGAGGATTTGGTTTATGTGGCATTCCAGAGGCATTGATTGCTGCGCTCAGGGATACGGGCGTTCAAAACCTTACCTGTGTCAGTAATAATGCCGGTGTAGACGGTTTTGGTCTGGGCCAGTTGCTGGCCACACGGCAAATCAAAAAAATGATTGCGTCTTACGTGGGTGAAAACAAAGAGTTCGAGAGGCAATATCTGTCTGGTGAGCTGGAACTTGAATTTACCCCGCAAGGTACCCTGGCCGAAAAGCTGCGTGCTGGCGGTGCCGGCATTCCGGCTTTTTTTACCCGTACCGGGGTGGGTACCCTGGTTGCCGAAGGCAAGGAAATTCGCGAGTTTGACGGGCATCAATATGTCATGGAGCGTTCGCTTACTCCTGATGTGTCATTGGTGAAAGCCTATATCGCCGATCGCAGTGGCAATCTGATATTCAATAAAACGGCGCGCAATTTCAACCCCAATGTGGCAATGGCAGGAAAAATCACTGTGGTGGAAGTGGAGAAAATTGTTGAAACGGGCGAACTGGATCCCGATCAGATACATCTGCCCGGCATTTACGTCCACCGTATTGTGCTGAATGAAAACCCTGAAAAACGTATTGAACAACGTACTGTCCGTCAGGCATAAGGAGAATAAGAAATGGCTTGGAGTCGTGAAGAAATGGCAGCCCGTGCTGCCAAAGAATTGCAAGATGGTTTTTATGTCAACCTGGGCATTGGTTTGCCCACCCTGGTGGCCAATTATGTGCCAGACAACATGGAAGTCTGGCTGCAGTCTGAAAATGGTTTGCTGGGCATTGGTCCTTTCCCTACTGAAGATGAGATTGATCCTGATCTGATCAATGCAGGCAAACAAACCGTGACCACATTGCCGGGTTCTTCCATTTTTTCATCGGCAGATTCTTTTGCCATGATTCGTGGTGGAAAAATCAATCTGGCCATTCTGGGCGCCATGCAGGTGTCTGAAAAGGGAGATTTGGCCAACTGGATGATCCCGGGCAAAATGGTCAAGGGCATGGGCGGAGCCATGGATCTGGTAGCCGGAGTTGGCCGGGTACTGGTTTTAATGGAACATGTTGCACGCAAGAAAGATGGCACCGAAGACCTTAAGATCTTGCCTGAGTGTACCTTGCCCCTGACCGGTTTAGGGGTGGTGAACATGATCATCACTGATCTGGGTGTGCTGGAAGTCACTCAAAATGGTTTGAAACTGCTTGAACTGGCGCCCGGCGTCACTGTTGAGGAACTGCAGTCAAAAACCGGTGTGAAAGTGGATGTTTCCGCTTTTGCCTAGGATAGCTTGCTGTGCTGCTTTAGTTGATATTTGCTGAAAGCAAAGCGATTATCCATCTTGTTTTTGTGAAGGTGGGCAACCGCTGCAATAACCCCGTCTCTTGCCATTGGCAGTGTACGGGGTTTTTTATGCTTTTCATGCCTGTTTTTTCAGGGCAGCCAGCGCCAGCAGCAACCAGCCCAGCAAAAAGCTGACCCCGCCAATAGGAGTGATGGCACCGAGCGTGGGCGTGTCTGTCAAGACCAGTAAATAAAGGCTGCCACTAAAAATGACAATGCCTGCCACCAGAAAACGGGCCGCCCATTTTTGCCAGACCGGCGCAAGCCAGGCGCTGACGGCCACCAGCATAAACAATCCCAGGCTATGCGTCATTTGATACAGCACACCCGTATGCCATACTGTCAGTCTTTCGGGAGTTACCATCGCTTTCAGGGCATGGGCACCAAAAGCGCCAAAGGCAACCGAAACCAGGCAACTGAGCGCGGCGAAAACAAGATAGAAACGGGTATTCATGACTACTTCCTTAAAAATGACAATAAAAAGCAGAAAATACGATAAGGGTATCTGTTAAAAAATGCCATGGATTGAATTTTCTGCTGACGTTCATGATAGCTTAGTGTATCTTGTTGTAAATATATTAAGTTTTTTTAGCCAATGATGGGAGCTATGTTTTTTCCAGGTGTACCACTTCAGAGGAGCTTGCTGCGTGACAAAGATAAAAAACAATAACATCCCCTGGCCAATCCGCCTTTTGATATACGCCTGTTTGTTATTTGCCATGTATGTCAGTTGGAGTACGCTTGCTCTGGGGCTTTGGGGACAGGCCACGATGGGTACGGTAGACAGTTATGATAGTCGCCTTGATGACCGGAGCGCAG
>Ga0265295_1000922_pt1 | contig 55472 bp, 46 predicted proteins | sample Munlansysbiofilm_FD_192503 | JGI IMG/M metagenome (GOLD analysis project Ga0265295, IMG submission 192503) | Leachate microbial communities from a municipal landfill in Southern Ontario, Canada - Methane capture system biofilm | ecosystem: Engineered > Solid waste > Landfill > Unclassified ... | reverse complement strand
TACCCTCATTGTCTTCCAACCACAAATGATAATCATTTTGCATTAAATTTTTTTGCATCCAAGCTAAATGCGATTCCTTAGAATACAACCAATGTTGATTTTTCAAGTCTATTATTTTATCAATATCTGACTGTAGTATTAAATCGTGGTTTTTATACACGACTCTAAAATCTACAAGAAAAAATTCATCTTTCATACCACCATCCACAAGGTAAAGCAACAAATTTACTGTAAAAATCATCTACTCCTGGCATATAGTCAGGAGAATTAAAAACCGAATACAAATTATTGGGAATATGGACTCCCGATGCATAAAATCCTTTCTTTCGAAAATCTTCAATCATTATTCGTTTATTCTTTGCTAACATACCGTATACCCAATAGTTTGGACTACAATCAGGATTATTTATCGAAATAATATCTTTACTGTTTTTAAAATAATTGTCCCATTTTTGACCATTCATCCGCTGCTTTTCAAGTAAAATAGAAACAAATTTCATTTGTTGTATTCCTATATAAGTATTCACTTCCATCGGCGTGGCACTATGACCTTTAATTCTTATATCACATATAGGATTTATTTCGCCCAGCTCGTCACGAAATTTCAACCTATCAATGCCAGCATCACGTACTAATAAACTTTTCTCATACAATTGTTTGTCTTTAAAGATAACTGCCCCCCCATCTAGTGTATTTGGAAGACGCACAGGGTTAAAAGAGAAAAACGTAACATCTGTTCCCGTATTTCCAAGTAATTTCCCTTTATATTCGCTTCCAAAAGCTTCAATACCATCATCAATTACCGGAATTCCAAACTCTTTACCAATTGCGTTTATCTCGTCTATAAATCCAATATATCCACAATAATGATTATGAATTATTACTTTTGGATTATATTTAATATTTTCTCTAACACTATCAGGACAAAGAGTTCCAGTACGTGGATCCACATCAACCCATTTTACATTCAAACCCACTGACAATAGAGGCTGAGTTGAGGAAAGACACGCCATTGGAGAAGCCAAAACAGTGTCACCATGCTCCAGTCCTAATGTTTCGAGAGCCACCAAAATAGCCATATTAAACGTGTTGGTAACCAACAGATTTGGCGTGTGGAAGTATTCTCTAAGTACGTCTTCAAACGCCCTTCCATACTTACCGTACGCTAATTGTCCACTATGGAGAATTTCATTCACCAAAGGTACTTCGGGCATAAAAGGTTTGTATAATGGAATCATGTAATCTACCAGCCTCTCTTTATCAATTCAACAATTTTGTATTTATCCTCCTCACTAAGCCACCATCCGCAAGGTATATGAATAAATGATGTATAAAAAGTATCTAGGTTTGGAAGCTGAGCATCAGATGCATTAAAGACACTGTGTCTGTCGTTCCTTAAATGCAAAGGAGATACCATTACACCATTATCTGCCATCATTTTAATAAAATCCTCCCTTCTTTCCACTTTCATAGTATAAAGCCAATAACTTGGGGAAGTATTTGGGGAATAAGGAATAAGAGTTATACCATCAACATCTTGTAATTGCTCATCAAAGAACCTCCCATTTTCAATATATTTAAGTACATTTTCCTCAAGTTGTTCCAATTGCACTAAACCAATGGTTGCATTTACATTATTCATGTGATATTTAAACCCTGCTTCGGTAATATCACTTTCCAAACGTGGAATTTTCTTATCCAATCCAAACCATCGGAGCTTTCTTGCACGGTTATAATCTTTTTCATTCTTTAAACAAATAAGCCCCCCATCCACTGTAGTGAGGTGTTTAATTGCTTGAAACGAAAAGCATGTGTATGGGGAATTATTTCCAATATATTCACCGTTATATTTACTCATAAAAGCGTGTGATGCATCTTCAATTACTGGAATATTATACTGTTTTGAAATTCGATTAATTCTGTCCATATCACAAACCATTCCAGCATAATGAACAACAATAATCGCCTTTGTTTTATCCGTAATATTTTTTTCAATTGATTCTGCCGAAATAAGCCCTGTATTTACATCAACGTCGGCAAATACTACTTTTGCTCCAGTAAGCACAATCGTTGTATTGGTTGGCTCAGCGGTAAGAGCAGTGCTAATAACCTCATCGCCCTGTTTAACACCAATCAACGTTAATGCGATATGTAAGGCAGCGGTTCCTGAGTTCAAAACCAAGGAATAAGGATTACAAAGTAATTGTGATAATTTTTGCTCAAATTCGGCTACGGCTTCCCCTTCGGCAATATATCCACTATATAAAATCTGCTCAAGCCTTGGCATAAGCAAATCGCGGTTTGGAATAAAAGGTTTAATTAAAGGTATCATTGTATATAATTTTAGCAATGTGTAACGTTTATGGTCTTTTTAACCGTTTTTTCGTGATTGATAACATATTAGCAACTTGTTCCCGAATAACTAATTTCTCTGCTCTATTTAATCCGGCAAAATATATAGAAAGTACAGTCAACATAACAGAAATAATAGAAATGAACAAAAAATCTACTACTCCATCACCAAAAAAGAGTCGTAATGCATATTGTGGCGCAATTAATATGGAAACATATATAACGGGTAAAATGGTTAATGATATATACTCAGAAGGTTTAAATTTTGTCAGTTTTGTCAATATGGATGTTTGAAACAACAGAAATACAATCTCTGCAATTATGTAAACAATAGTAACGATATATGGGGGGAATCCAAATTGATACAAGAGGTATATAATAGGAAGAACGAGTAAGAATAATCCGGCAAAGAAAAATTTCGTCTTCTTTATACGACCAGTAGCATCAATGGTGGCATCAAAACCACTTTCAAGGCAACTTATTAATCCATGAATAACACGTAATAAAACAAAAATAGCAGTATATGCAGGTACATCTTTTAACCAAAGCTCTAAAATCATATCTATAGATAACATTATAGGGACAGCAGGAATCAACATTATAAAAAATGTAAATTTTGATAATTTATAGATCAACAACAGCGATCGGTCCTGATTTCCACTGCTGTAGCTTTTCATTATTTGAGGAAGCGCTGCTTGATTAAGATTTTTCACGAAAGAGAATATAAATTCATTTACTTTTGATGCTATACCAAAAGCAGCGTTAAGCACTGTACCAAAAAAGACATTCATTATTAATGTGGATCCCTGTCGAGTCCCAACACTACCAATAATATAGACCATTTGCCAACCAAAGAATTTTGAGACTCCTTTATAATCGGATTTATTAGTATTAAATTTCCACTTTACAAGATCACGAAAATATTTCTTACTGTAAACTATATAAATAAGCGCTATTACTAATTGAATACTAAAAACATAGAAAGCATATACTTTTAATTTATCGTTGATATGAAACATGAGCACCGACACTGCCAAAAGATTGAGTGCCGATTGTAAAATTTCTATTGTAGCTCTGACATTAAACTTTTCATATGAAGTAATTAAACCTTGAAAAGGAACAATTACAGTTCCAATAACGGCTGCAAACCCGGAAAAATGTAGTACAAAAAGGGCATCAGAAATTTTATTTGGATCAACATTCAAGTAATTTTTTATATACCAAACACCAAGAATCTCTAGAAATAAGATCAACACTAACCCAAATATAAGGTGTACAACCATCAAGGTGTTAAATGTTTTATTAATGCTTTCCCTATCATTTCTACCTATTTCAACAGCAAGATACCGATTTGATGTTGCTATCATGGTTGTATTGAGGACATTTAACATGGAAACAATACCTCCAACAACAGCATATAGGCCGAAATCATCGGCGCCTAATTCCAATAGTATTATCCTAGAGGCATACAACCCTATTACGGAAGTAATAAGAAGCCTAATATATAATATTGCACTATTTTTTACTATTGTTTTATTTTCACCCATCAATTATATACGTCAAAAAATAGAAATCGTAATTCTCAACATCATTTAAACACGTTTAAGCCCTATATTCGAATCTATTATTCGCTCCACACCACTCTTTTAATATAATCGGTATAGCTTAAGATAATCCTCACCACTTTTTCCGATACATTAGGCATTGAATAATCGGCCACTCTTTCAATATTTCGTTCCGATCCTGTAGTTTGACGTTGTAATTGTACAAGCCCTTGCAGAATACGTTCTGACTTTAATCCAACCATCATCACCGAAGCTTCCTCCATTGCCTCAGGCCGCTCGTGTGCTTCGCGAATGTTTAGAGCTCGAAAATTCATGGATGAGGACTCTTCGGAAATTGTACCACTATCCGAAAGAACAGCATATGCATTAATTTGCAGCGAATTATAGTCTGAAAATCCCAATGGTTTAAGGAATTTAATAAGCGGATGCAGTGTATTTAGGGCTTTATCCGGTAAATCAGACTTGGATTTATTCGTGTATTGTTCAATTTTATTGCGAGTTCGAGGATGTGTACTTACAATTATTGGGAAATTGTATTTTTCAGCTATACGATTCAATGAAGTCATCAGATTCGTAAAGTTTATATCATTACTAATATTTTCTTCACGATGAGCAGAAACTAAAAAATACTGTTCTTTAACCAACTCAAGTCGCTTTAGTACATCTGAAGCCAAAATTTGTGGCATATAATGATTTAAAACTTCAAAAATTGGACTCCCAACCTTAATAATTTGGGCGGCAGGCAAACCTTCACGCAATAAATACTCTCGTGCTATATCACTATATGTTAGATTCATATCCGATATATGATCTACTATTTTACGGTTAGTCTCCTCCGGCACACGCTGATCGAAACAGCGATTTCCTGCCTCCATGTGAAAAATTGGAATGTGCCGCTTTTTTGCTGGAATAGCACACAAACAACTATTAGTATCTCCTAGCACTAAAAAGGCATCGGGCTTAACCTCTTCAAGTATCGGATCGATATTGATTAAAATCTGCCCTACAGTTGCTATAGCCGAGGAACCAGCAGCATTAAGAAAATAGTCGGGCTTTCGAATTCCAAGATCTTCATAAAAAATCTCATTAAGCTCGTAATCGTAATTTTGTCCTGTATGAACAGTTATATGCTCTATGGCTTCCGATTCATCAAGTTTAGCCATAATACGTGAAAGCCGAATTATCTCGGGACGAGTCCCAACGACAGTCATTACTTTTAAGCGGTTGATTGATGATTGATGATTATCCATATTTTTAAGATGATTGATTATAAATTATTACTGTTTTACTCTATTTTGGGAAGGCTCAAATAACATTTGGAGTCAAATACTGAAAAACTTGATAACAAATTAATGTTAACTATTGTAAATCAGTATAAAGTTTCAAATTACACTTCTGTATAAAATGTATCCGCATCTTCCTGTACATGATGTTCATTTATCCAAAACATGGTATATAAATCTTCGTCTCCGATGTTAGTAATGTTGTGTGTAAACCAAATGGGCATATCTACAAAAGAAGGTTGGCTTCCATTCAGTTCAAAAGATAATATTTTATCGGTTCCAATGCGTCGGATTTCAATTTTTGCCTTTCCTTTAATAACGACAAAACGCTCTGCTTTTCTTGTATGAAAGTGGTTTCCACGTGTAACTCCAGGGACAGTAGTCGAGAACGAAATTTGCCCACCGGAATTCAATTTAACCGTTTCAACAAAGCTACCCCTGTTGTCAATATTTTTCTTCAACAAAAAAGGGAAAAAAGAAGCATGGTCAATATAACAAAGAAATGTATTGAACAAATTGCGTTTAAAAGGATTGTCAAGTTCAGGGATTTCACCTTTTTCTAAATATTTTGTTTTGTAAGTTTCAAGAATCCCTAATATTGTGGAAACCTTTGCTTTGCTAGTATGAGAAACTAAAATTTCTTCAATAACGCATTTGTTACGATTTTCATTCCAATTTAGTTCAATACGATCAATAAAATGTTTTACCAACTCATGTACAAAAATAAGACAAAGTTCTCCGTCCACATCAAGTTTTGGCTGTTCTTCATGGGTAAGCTGATGACAGAAAGTGGCCACTACCGAATTATAGTAAGGTTTTCCGAATGGTCCAAATACATTTGGGATAATAAAACCTGAGAATTGTGCGGAATTTTTATTGGCCCATTTTTCAAAGAGCCTTCGACCCTCCTTTTTTGATTTTCCATATAAATTGTCGCGTTCCTCCTGTGTTGATGAGGAAAACAAAAGATGCGGCTTCGTATTTGTTTTTTCACACGCATCCACTAGTTGTTGTACTAACCTAAGGTTTGTACTATATATTACTTCGGGATCATTGTGCCGATTCATAGCTGCAAGATGAACAATAACATCACATTGAATTACAAAGTTTTCTAAAATCGCCTGATTTTCAAAATAGGAATCTTCAAAAGGAATCGTCAGAAACTTATCTTTAAGCAGATTCAATCTATTAAATAAATGAGTCCCTATAAATCCAGTCTGTCCGGTGATGCCAACTTTTATCATACGTTTTATTTATCGTTTTTTGTAGTTTTAAAGTTCTAGTCTCCAATACTCGGGAGGAAACCTAAAATCATCGTTTTTTGACTCTGCAATTGTCATATCCGAAAAAATAGTTACAGAAGAATTTGCTTCCAATGCTTTAAATCCGTTAGCATAGCCACCTTCAATGACCAAAATTCTACTTTCAGTTTCACTTAATGTAATGGTTTCTACCATCAACTTTTCCGAAGGGCTTTCCCAGTTATCAATTTGAACAACTCCAACGAGAAAAGAACCCCGCTGAACAAAAAAGTACTTTGTCTCTTTTTTATGACCTTGCCAAGCTCGAATTATTGAAGTATCAGGAATATCTATTGTATAGAATCTACGAATGGATTTCATGTCAAATTCATTAGCAAAACGTATTCTGCCACGATTGTCAATAAATGAACCTCCATCAATAATTTTCATATTTCGGTGTTTGTTTATTTGCTAAATATCAATTAACTATGGCTCGTAAATGTTTCCAAAATTTTCTCCAAGAATGTCTTTACGTATTAATGGAAGTTTTAGGAGTAGATCTTTCATACCTTGAACATCAAGTCGCTCTGTATTATGAGAAGTATAGTCTTCAATTTTAGCTATCTCCTCTTGTCCTTGTGAGAAATAGGCTCCGTAATTCAAATCACGAGTATCAGCGGGAATTCGATAATATCGATCCATATCAATGGCTTTAGCCATCTCCTCTCTGTTTACAAGAGTTTCATAGAGTTTTTCACCATGACGAGTTCCTATAATATTTATTTTAATATTAGCATTATATAACTCAACCAATGCTTTAGCTAATGTTTCTATGGTTGCTGCTGGTGCTTTTTGCACAAACATATCCCCATTATTAGCGTTTTCAAATGAATACATTACTAAATCCACTGCATCATCGAGTGTCATCATAAAGCGAGTCATATTAGGATCAGTGATAGTAATTGGTTTTCCCGATTTTATTTGCTCAACAAACAAGGGAATTACTGAACCTCGCGATGCCATTACATTTCCGTATCGCGTACCACTCATTACTGTATTTGTATCTTGCAAATTGCGGCTTTTAGCTACCATTAGTTTTTCACTTAAAGCCTTGCTTATTCCCATTGCATTTATTGGATATACAGCCTTATCGGTACTAAGTACAACTACATTTTTTACTCCATGTCTAATAGCACTATCAAGAACATTATCGCATCCAATAACATTTGTTTTAACGGCTTCCATCGGGAAAAATTCACAAGAAGGAACCTGCTTAAGTGCTGCAGCTTGAAAAACATAATCGACTCCTCGCATTACTTCATCAACAGAACGTGCATCGCGAGTATTTCCGATATAATATTTTATTTTATCATTCTTGTAAAAATGCCGCATATCGTCCTGTTTCTTTTCATCGCGACTGAAAATGCGTATTTCATCTACAAAATCCGAATCTAAAAACCGTCGAAGGACTGTGTTTCCAAATGAACCTGTTCCTCCTGTAATAAGAAGAATACTTTTCCTAGCCATAGTGTGCTTCTATTATTTTAATATTTTTTATAATACAGTAGTTCTCTTTTTCGCACACAACTATGTGGCAATAAAAAAGGTATATCAAGAGCAAAGGTAGTAAACAATGTGATTATCTAAGTAACAAATTAAATGATTTTCGACACTTCTAATGGTTCGGGTTTATTCTAATCGATTTACATAAACATTTATTTTGCTTTAATTAATTTGTCATTATAGCTAAAAATTTGGTCTAATTCTATCTATTTAGTTCTTAGAATCCGATTAGATTGTCGACCCGACCTTGCAACAGAAAAAGCATATCGTTCAAAGGGCTAAAAAGCAATATAGTATTATCCTGTATTTTAAATATTCTCTAGATTTGAAATGTATTTCATATCAATCTTCCCCCCATCCCACTCAGAGTCCGAAAACGAAGAATGCACCATCCTCCTCGTTAATTTTGGTTCTAAATTGAAAACGAACGAAAACACCTCTGTCAGCAAGGCAATCCCCAACAAAAACGCTTTGTTTATCACTATCGGTTTCCGAGTTTTGTCATTCTGTTTCTGTACACGGTTGAAAAGCTCTTTATAGCTAAGGTTTTCGGCGCATAAAATGAATCGTTCGGATTGGATGTGGGACTCTGCCAACATAATGGCGGCTTTGCATACATCGTCAACGTGGACAAAACCGGTGGATCCTCCGGTTACAAAGGGCAATCCCGATTCCATTTGCCGAATTAAAGCTGATGAACTTCGGTTAGTAGAAGAATGTCCTATTATTACCGCCGGATTTATGATAACGGCGTTTAATCCCTCTTCAATGCCACGCCAAACTTCGAGTTCGGCAAAATATTTCGATTTTGAATAGTCGCTGCTATTCTCCAAATTCTTATGCCAACAATCCTCATTGGCAGGCAGGTCTCCCACCGAATCGCCAATGGCAGCAATGCTGCTAAAATGAATCAACCGTATATTTTTATTCTTGAACTCTAAAATTTGATTCACAACACTCCTTGTTCCAATAACATTAATGTTATGGATTTTCTGTTTTTTTCTGGGGTTGAACGATACAATCGCAGCGGTATGAAATACATAATCAACCTCACTAAAAAGTGAATTAAGATCAAGTCTATTAGTAACATCCCCTATAAAAACCTCCAGATGCTCCAATATTTCTGGCGTAACCTTCTCTTTGACAAAGGAGAGCAGTTCGTTGCGAGATTTGGAGCTACGCACCATGGCACGGACATTTGCCCCCTTCTCTAAAAGTTGAGCAATCAAATGTGTCCCTACAAAACCATTGGCACCGGTTACTGCTGCTTGCATTTTTTTTGGTTTAAAAGCATCGAAATATAAGGGTATAAAGCCCTAATCGTATTGTAAGTTAAGTAAAAGAACGTAAAATTAACAAAACTATCATTGCCTTCTATATATTACGTTTCCCTTTTCCAAATTAGTTTCTTTCCAAATCCCAAACGATTGTCGGTCAACTTAAGTACATGCGGAATAAAAATCCACATATGTAGATCAATTAATCGAGCATATGGAAACCGTTTTAAGTAGCGTTGTCGAGCCATTTCTATGATATTATCATCGGCCGGAATTGTTATTCCCAACATTTGCAATCCTTGAATATTGCCAATTACACGGGTTTCTAACACTATATTACCGGCTACTTTGCTATTATTCAACGCTTCTGCGCCATGTCGCGTGGTATCTTCGGTGGTGAAAATAAAAACCTGTCGCTCTTCGTGCCATGCATAAAAACAACTTGCGCACCATGGTTGTCCCTGATTTTCAGTAGCTAGCGTAAATACGTGATGTTTTTTTATGAAACTTAGTATTGGCTTGTCAACGGGACTCTTCATTTCTATTCGCTTCTTAAATAACTAAGTTATTGTAATCGACGTTTTAACTCTTCGCCAATTTTTGTATTATCAACCAAGTGTATGGTCTGAAATCCAATTCTGTTGGCTGCTTCGATATTTACTTCCATGTCGTCGATAAATAGAATTTCATTGGGCTGACAACCGAGTTGTTCAACTACTTGATTATATATTTCGTCGGATGGCTTTCGATATCCCATTTCGTAGGATAAGAAAAGTCCATCGAACAGAGAGTGAAAATTGTCGGTTAAGGTGTAATCTTTAATCTTTTGATTGCAATATTCGAAATGAATTCGATTGGTATTGCTTAACAAATAGACGGGTGTTTTTCCTTTCAGTTTTTGAATTTCAGCAATAGCTGCATTGTTAAAATCGAGTAAAAGGGCATTCCAGGCATCATCTATTTCCTGGTCACTGCAATCAATATTCATTCGATTACGTATTTCAGAACGAAATTCATGGTCTGAAATCAGCCCTGACTCATATTTTTCATATGCCTTGGTTAAAAAAGTAGCTTTAGCCAACTCCTCCCTTGTTTTTCCCGTTAATTTAGCAAACGCTTGGTATGTACGATCAAAATCGATATCAATAATAACTCCTCCTAAATCGAAAATGATAAATTTTGGTTTCATTTTAATTCTAATTTTTAGTTTTTTTGGCCATTTGCAACAAAGATACACAACTTTGCTCAAGTATTCCCAAATCAACGGAAATAGGAGGTTGCATGGTTTTGTTCACAACATTTCTAATTTCCGCAATATTATTAATGGGATAATAACCGGGTTGTTGTCTCAAATGTTGAACCAGATACTCCTGCTCGCCCTGCTTGGGAGTTGCCATCATTATCAGTGGCTTGCCAATAATTGCCATATCCATAATGGTGGTATAACCTGCCAAACTAAAAATGGTTTTAGAAGATGCTAAAATTTCATAAAACTGTGCAGTGGGAAGATGTCCAGTCAAGGTGATGTTACCAACTTGTGCTCTTTTCTTATTCGTTTTATTCGTAGGAAGAGCGCCAATAACCACAAAATTCCCTTCCATTGTCGATAATTCGTCAATCACACTTTGTATAAACAGATCTCGCCATGGTGATGGTCCTGAGGCGATTACGGCAAGCGTGAAATTCGTTTTCTCCTGAACTTCTCTATTCACTGAACTTCGAAATCGACTTAATGGTCCTACAAAGATCGAAGGAGATTTCAACAGAGCAGCATTTGAAAGTGCTCCAGCAAATTGGTTGTTGGTAGAATCAGGAATCAAACAACAATCGAACTTGTCAATTAAAAACCGATGTGGTTTTTGAATTATCTGACCTGCAATTCCTTTTTGTTGAATATTAACCTGATGTGTTACATAAACACTTAGAGCGTGTTTTGATCGAAAGAAAGGACGATTATCGCTTATGATTATATCGATATTGAGCGATCGAGCAAGCTTTGTCGCCCAATATTTCTCTTGAAAAAATTTAAACAGAATCTTTGGTGACTGAAGAATGAGGGATAATGTTGGCGAAAAAATCTTGTAATATTTAATATTGTAACCGGGAACATTAACACATTCAAACCCATACTCATTCAACAGTTTTTGCTGATTCAGTGGAAGAGCAAAAATCACTTTAGCACCTAACTCTTCCATACATTCCGCCAGAGCAATCATGCGGGTGGTGTGCCCCATGCCCCAATCCAACGGAGCTATAAGAACACGTTTTGCCAAAACTTTATCGGTTTAATTCAAGGTTCCACACAATCTCTGTGTCCCAGTTTGCCCTTAAGATAACATTTTTTGTGTAGGGAATAACCTCTTCCGGTTGCTGATTTTTGTAGTAATCGCCGGTGTCCCAAACGCCATTTTTGTTGGAGTCGATTAGTAATCTCAGTTGATATTTTCCCGGTTTTATATTTTTTGCAACAATGGAGTTGGTGGTTGGATACTCTGCTCTCCATTGGATTTTAGAATTAGTATCCAAAAGCTCAATAATCGATCCCTCCGGAAGTGTCCCGGATATATTTAGTGCTAAAACGCCGTATTCCGATTCGTTGCGTATAACAAATGAGTATTTTGTTGGCATGGAATGGAGTCCAAAAATATCCTCAATGGCCAAAGAGTCTAATTTTATTTCGTATTGAAAATCAGGATTATACTCATGCTCCACAACGGTTTTTGTATTGCTTAAATCCATTATTAATGATATTGGAATTCGGGTTCTAACCGTATCGTCGATTTGTGTTAACATGAGCATTTCGGCATTTAATTTCTCAACTGGATGTGAAAAATAGAGTTCCAAGGGCATATTAATCTCCAGTGCTCCCGACTTTATGTTTGTGGTTATCTCAACTATGGTGTCAAGCTTATTTATCTCTTTTGCGGAAATAAACGTAAGGGTGTCGGTTTTCAACATTCTGTTTTTCAATGTATCAACACCATAATAAGAAAATAGGGCTTTTATGGTATCTCGTTGAGCAACAGTGGTGTCAGGAACGAAATAAAGAAGAGAATCGGGTCGGTCAGAGATTAAAGAAATAAAGTTATTTCCATCAAAAGTGGTTAATTTGGGAGCTGTGTCGAGCTCTTGATTCATGACCACATTCACTAAATATCGGTGCATCCGTTTGCTCTCTTTCACAAAGGGATTAAAAACATGGGGCGTAAACATTCCAAGTTTAAACTCGCCGATGTTTGATAAAATCACCTCTTTTGCCATCAACGAATCGCGAAATAAAGTATCGCCATTGGTTTCGTTAATCTCCTTAATAATTTTTAAGGTGTCGTAGGCAATATCCCTATAGGTTTCAGGGATAATTGTTTTGGATGAAAAGGCAACACTTTCATTAGGAAGATCATATATCATATTATTCCCAATGTCACTAATGGCAAAAATACGATACTCTGCTTTTCGAATATTATAGATAAAAAATTCGCCTTCCTTATTTGTAACTCCATAAAAGTTAGGTTTCTCGATGGAAACCACAGAATCAGTATGCTGTGTATATAGGCCTACCTGAATGTTGTTTAAAGGGTTGCCCGTAGCGGCATCAACCACTTTTCCATTCACAAATATGGTGTCGAGCTCATTGCCTGTCGAAAAAACATATTGAAACTGTTTCGCGATATTTCCTTCGGTATAATCTCTAACAACATCGTTAAAGTTTATATTGTAGGTTGTATTCTCTTTCAGAGTATCATTTAAAGTTATGTGAATACTTTTACCTTTCAATTTTATTGAAGGCTTATTGTTCAAAGGAGGAGAGATAGAAACATGTTGTTCGGGGTTCGCTAAATTAATGTACTCATTGAATGTAATAACTACTTTGTTATTGTCAAAGTTTGTTGTGTTCATTGGTGGTTTCATGCGAACTGCCATTGGCGGGGCAACATCTTTTGGTCCTCCAGAAGGAGCAAGCTCTTTAGCACATCCAAAAATAATGAGTAGGGAAATTAGGGGTAAAAAAAACAGAAAACGAACCATTAATGTAATTTTACAATAGTTTCAATTATCTACAATTATGTTTTTGTCGTGTATCGGTCATTTGAATAATTTTCCATCCACGCTTGGTTTTGTACAACTGATAAGCGTTTACACCACAATGGGAAATTTTATTGTTCACTAAATATTTATAATTACACCAAACGGAAGCCAATATGGAATTTGTTTCAACAATACACCCCTCTTGCTCTTCTTTCTGTAGCTTAATACGAGGTTTTATAATATCCTCAAATAACATTTCCAACGTTTCGGCCGCCATTATATTCTTCTTCCCATCGTTGAAAATAGTTAATAATCCAATGCTTGGATCCACAACCCGACGGATTGCTGTGGTATCGGAATTGTTAGTTCCTTCAACAAATTGATCAATAGACCAAAGGATTTGTTCCTTATCTATATCTGTTTGCGCAACAACGGTAAATGTACAACTTACTAAAAGCAACTTTAAAAAAAACGTTCTAATCATAATTCAAAAATTAAACTCGCACCGTACCTCCCGATTCACTAATTGAACTCGCCAAATTACCAATCGTTTTAGTAGTAAACAAGGTCTTTAGCTCATTGCGTATTGGAGCATACTCCAGATGTATTGGACAATGAGCATGATCCTGTGTTTCGTCACAGGTTGTAAGTCCAATTAAGCAGTTTTCGAAAAAATCGGGACCATCAATAATCGAGACAATATCCATGATCGATATCTCATTTGCAGGTTTTGCAAGCATGAATCCACCATTGGGTCCTTTACTGGAGACCAACAGTTTATGCCTTGTAATTTGCTGTAATATTTTGCTTAAAAATGGTTTTGGAATATCTAAATCAAATGAAATCTGTTTAATTCCAATCATCATATGGTTATGTTCATTTAGAGCCAAATAAATCATGGCTCTAAGTCCATATTTACAGGTATTTGAGATCATTGCTATTCAATTTGGTTTATTTTATCAATTCGTTGGTTGTGTCTTCCACCTTCAAAAATTCCGTTCAAAAAAGCATGTACAATGGCTTCGGACTGCATTAGTGAAACAAACCTACCCGGCAACACACATACATTCGCATTGTTGTGTAATCGGGATAAAACTGCCATATCCACATTGTGACATAAAGCAGCTCGTACATTCAAATGACGATTTAGGGCAATGCTTATTCCAATTCCGCTTCCACAAATAGCCACTCCTCTACCATTTTCACCTATTGTTTGAGCAAGTTTATGGGCATAATCGGGATAATCAACGGAATCTTCTGAATCGGGTCCCAAATCAATTACGTCATATCCCTCTTTTAACAAAAAAGACGCAATGTGCCGCTTAATTAAATAACCGCCATGATCCGAAGCTAAGTATATTTTATCTTTGTTCATAATAGTAGAGTTGTAGTTGGTTTACAATATGAAAATAAACAATTTAGCAAAAATACAAAATGAAAACCTATTTATAGCATTTTGACTCTATAATATTATGAGCGTAAATTATCCCTTCGAAAGAAACTTAACCAAGGTACGAATCTCCTTGATTATGATATTTGTATCCAGTTTTGAATCTTTTTTACTGCTGGAAGTTACAATTTTCTTAAATCCAAGTCGATTGGCTTCTTCAATACGTTGACCAATTTGTCGCATTGGTCTAATTTCTCCGGAGAGTCCAACTTCGCCTGCAAAACAGGTGTCGTGGTTTATTGATAAATCGAGATAACTACTTATAATAGCAGCAATTACGGCCATATCGCCGGCGGTATCGGTGATTCTTATTCCTCCGGTAATGTTTACAAATACATCGCGGGTACTTAGTTTTAAACCGGCACGTTTTTCCAAAACGGCAAGCAACATATTGAGTCGTTTTTGATCATAACCGGTGGACGACCGTTGTGGTGTTCCAAATGATGCTGCGCTTACTAGTGCCTGTACTTCAACAATTAAGGGACGAATTCCTTCGTTAATCAATGCCAAAGCCACGCCGGGAAGGGGTTCCGAATGTAAGTCTATTAGTATTTCCGATGGATTTGGAATCTCTTTTAAACCAGACTGTTGCATTTCAAATATTCCAATCTCAGCGGTGTTTCCAAATCGGTTTTTGGTGGTTCTAAGAATCCGTAAACCACTCGACTGGTCTCCTTCAAATTGTAAAACAGTGTCAACCAGATGTTCTAAAACTTTGGGTCCGGCAATATTTCCAACTTTTGTGATGTGCCCAACCAAAACAATTGGGAAATTGAGATATTTAGCAATATTTATAAGCTGATATGCCGATTCGCGAATCTGACTAATTGTTCCGGGAATTGATTCCAGATTTCTACTTTGGGTTGATTGAATAGAATCAACAATAACAATATCTGGCTTTATATCTCGAAAAAGCTGAACCAGATCTTCAACTATTAATTGTGTGGTTATTAAGCAATTGCCATGCACCTCACCCAGTCGGTCGGCTCTATCTTTAATTTGTGCTTCACTCTCCTCGCCCGCAACATAGAGTGATTTCCACTGCTTGTTTTTGAGGACTAATTGTAATAAAAGGGTCGATTTTCCAATTCCGGGTTCTCCACCGATTAATATTACAGAACCGGGCATCAATCCGCCACCCAAAACACGGTCAAATTCGCTTATGGCGGTGGTTTGGCGAATATGTTTTTCCTGCTTAACACTGATTAAAGAGATGGGTTCTTTGATGGGGTTTGGACTGTTTGCGCTTCTAGTTCCTGATCTCTGTTCTACAATTTGTTCTTCAATTGTATTCCAAGATCCACATTGCAAGCACTTTCCCATCCATTTGGGAAATGTAGCTGCACAACTTTGACAAACATACACTGTTTTTAATTTCGACACGTAGTTTTAATACTTAACAAACTCAAGTTGAATATAACAATCGCCTCCGGTGGTCCATTCTCCATTATCGTTATTTCCTTCGACACGTACAAAGGCCATTTTATCACGTTTCAACTCACCTATGGCATAAACTCCTCGATAATCAATAAGATTCACGTCAAATCTTGAGGTATCACTGCGAGTTATATCAAGTCTATATTTCAATTTTGTGTAATTTACAGAATAGTTAGCCTTAGAGGTGCTTACCAATCTATCGTTTCTATATACTTCTCCAATTACGGTGTTATCCGTATTAAATGTCCACAATATTTTTGGACTATTCTCGTCTTCAATTGTAAACGACATTTGTTGCCACGTTCCTAGAATATCGTTCTTTTTATTTTTTGTACATCCAGACAGAAAAACAAAGATCATGGTGGCAATGGTGATGTATAGAAATCCTTTTTTCATACTTTTTGATTTTAGCAACGCAATATAATAATTATTAATAAGCTTATCAATACTTTTTTACGAACGGCACCGATTTAACGCTAAAAATCAGTTGTTTATTAACCAATAGAATACCAATATTTTTCTATTGATTCATACGCTTTACAATGGATGAAGTGGAGTAGCCCTCAACAAGCTTAATAGTTATAACATCCCCACCGTTCTGTTTTACAATATCATAGCCCACAATATCTTCCGCTTTATAGTCATTCCCTTTTACCAAAAAGTCGGGTTTCACATTTTTAATCAATTCATATGGAGTGTCTTCGTCGAACACAATAACGGCATCTATAAAAGAAAGGGCAGCAAGCAATATGGATCTGGAAACTTGATCCTGCAACGGTCGATCATTGCCTTTGATACGACGTACCGAGGTGTCCGAATTTAATCCTATAATTAATCGTGCACCAAAATCAGCCGCTTGTGCCAAATACTCAATGTGACCACGATGCAATATATCAAAACATCCGTTACTGAAAACAATCTTTTCGTTTTTAAATCGCCATTGGGCAATTTTTGATTGAATGGAATCGGTGGTGTATATTTTATTAATTATCCGGTTTAATTGATCCATTATTATCTTCTTTAAGAATCTTTCTGTTGATTAGAGGAAGAACCGACAGGCTAATTAAACCGACCACAATTAACATTATTGTCTGCGATACATGTACAATTAATGCAAACAGTCGGGCATTTGAGTCGTCGAGTCCGTAAATTATTAAGGCCGATATAACCATAAAATGATAGGCTCCTATTCCGCCTTGAACTGGGGCCACCATACCATAACTGCCTAACACAAAGACAACTAATATTGCTCCCGCTCCAAAATCCATGGTTTCGGAAAATGAGAATGCTGGAAAGCTAACATAGAGCATTAGGTAGTAACAAAGCCAAATTAAAATGGAATATAAAATATAGAGCAGGGGTTTATTTAACTTGAAAATGGAAAATAATCCCTCTTTAAATGTCTGTAATTTAATCGAAATTTTTGATAGCAACGAGTGTTCTGTACCCTTTTTAAACATCAGAAAAAGATATCCAATGATTGCAACTAGGACTACTATAGAAATAATAATCAAGTTACGTGCGGAAAGTAACGCCTGTACATTTTCGGAAATCGCCGGATTGTTTTGAAAAAATTGTAGGATAATATTGTTTTCAAATAGTACAACGTATACTGTTGCTGCTCCCAAAAGTAATAAATCGATAATGCGCTCTGAAACTATGGTCCCAAATCCACTGGAAAATGGGACTTGATTGTATTTCTTTAAAACCGCAGCTCGGCTCACTTCGCCCATTCTAGGAATTACCAAATTGGCTAAGTATCCAACCATAACTGAATGGAACAAATTATCCCGTCGAGCACTAATTCCCATCGAATCGAGGGCAATTCCCCAACGTAGCGCGCGTATAAAATGGCTTAATATTCCAATGAGTAGTCCTAAACCAATCCACCAATAATTAACGTGTTGCGCCGATTCAATTAACTCATCAATAGGTTGATCTTTATATACTTTCCAGAACAAATAGATTCCTATACTAATGAATGCTAAGAACTTTAAAACATTGAATAGCTTCTGTTTCACAATAGGGCTATTTTACAATTTTATTAGTGTCGGTATCGGGGAAAACAAAAGATGGTTCAAATTTTTTCGCTTCCTCAAAATCAAGCAAGGCATAGGAAATTACAATAACAACATCTCCCACTTGCACTTTTCGAGCAGCCGGTCCGTTCAAACACAATACACCAGAGTTGCGTTTTCCCTTTATAACGTAGGTTTCAAAGCGTTCTCCATTATTGACGTTGACAATTTGTACTTTTTCATTTTGAATTATATTGGCCGCATCCATCAAATCCTCATCAATGGTAACGCTTCCAACATATTTTAAATTTGCCTCCGTTACGGTAGCAAGATGGATTTTTGATTTAACTACTTCGATAAACATGTGATTAACAGTTTAGAACACAAATATACATAATTAAAAATAAATATTATCTATTAAACGTACGTCGCCGCAATAAACAGCGATGCAACCTACAGCATCACATTTTTCGTGCCATGCCGTTAATGGCTGTAGTGTTTTATGGTTTACAATACTGAAATATTCTGTTTTCATATATGGCAGAGCATCAATTTGTTGCGTAACAAAATCCTCAACTTCCTGAATGCTTTTTTGATGTTTTTGCGCCTTTGCTTCGTTCAAAATTCGATAAATATTAGGTGCAATAGAGCGTTGTTCTTTTGTTAAGCGCTCATTTCGTGAACTCATGGCCAGACCATCCGATTCCCGAATAGTTTCAACGGCATCAATTCGAATTGAATAGCCCATTTTATCGGTAATATGCTTAATAATAGTTAGTTGCTGAAAATCCTTTTTCCCAAAGGAGGCAACATCCGGATTTACAATATCAAATAGCCGAGTAACAACTTGCACCACTCCCTGAAAATGACCTGGTCGAAATTGCCCTTCCATTACGGTATCTAATCCCCCCAAATCAAAGATTCTATGATCCTGTTGAGGATAAATTTCTTCAACCGTAGGAAAAAAAACGGCATCACATCCTTCATTTCGAAGCAACTCAAAATCACGCTTCTCGTTTCTAGGATACAATCGCAAATCATCACTATTATTGAATTGTGTAGGATTAACAAAAATACTAACAACAACAATATCACATTTGGTCAAGGTCTCTTTTACCAATTTCAAATGTCCACTGTGCAAAGCACCCATGGTTGGAACAAAACCAATCGAACAGCCAATACTTCTTTTATGCTCAACAAAAGTACTCAATTCTGTTCTACTATTAAAAAACTCCATTTGAAAAATTTTAGGCAGCAAAGATAAAATGAATTTTAACGATTCGACCCATAAATTGCCTCTGAAATGGAATATTCCGAATTATCAGAGCAAAATTGTGAACATAAATAAAATCAGACAGATATAACTAAATCACTAAAAATCAATAATAAGGAGCGTTTGATAGAAATTTATTTAAAATGGGGCATAAAACATTTAACATCTCTACCTGATTAAACAAATCGTTCTATTTTTCAAATCACTAAATATTGTTCGCAAAAAACAATTTATACAACTATATCTATTTGAATGATAATATCTTACATACAACCCATAGGAGATTAAATCGAATTATATGTGAAAATTTCCATAATATGTTTTTGAACGATCATGAAATTCCATATTGCTGATTTAGAACTATTATAAGTGTTCTATTTCTATTTACCGAGAATAGTTCCAAACACAACAAAAATTGCCTTGTCATTATTTTAACATTTCCTACTACCGTCGTTATTTGTAGAATAGTACAATGGTTATTTTAAATAACTACATATTGCTTTCATAATTCCTACAAATAATAGTCAAAAAGTCGTATCTTTGCATAAATAACACTATTTCATTTTAAATAAATTTCCGTAAACGATGGGAAACTCTAGAATTCTATACGTTGCGCAGGAAATTACTCCGTACTTACCTGAGAGCAAAATAGCAACTACTTGTCGATTTTTACCGCAAGCAATCCAAGAAAAAGGAAAAGAAATACGAACTTTTATGCCACGCTATGGTTGTATAAACGAACGTAGAAACCAACTTCATGAAGTCATTCGATTGAGTGGAATGAATCTGGTAATCAACGATACCGATCATCCTTTGATAATAAAAGTTGCCAGTATTCAATCGGCACGAATGCAAGTCTACTTTATTGATAATGAAGATTTCTTTCAACGTAAATTTGTCCTTGCCGACAAAAACAACAAACAGTTTAGCGACAATGATGAGAGAGCCATCTTTTTTGCACGTGGTGTAATCGAAACCGTCAAAAAGCTTCGTTGGTCACCCGATATTATTCATTGTCATGGCTGGATTTCTTGCATAGTTCCACTATTTGTAAAGCATTTATTAAAAGAAAATCCGCTTTTTGAACATGCAAAATCGATAATTACCCTATACAACGATGATTTTTCACCTTCCTTGGATAAAAACTTTTTCAATAAATTAATTAGTGAAAATATTCCTAAGGAAGTTACCACCCTTATTGAACAAGATCCTTCATATATAAATATAATGAAAGCCGCTATCGATGCTGCTGATTCAATTATTGTTGGTGAAGAAACTGTTTCTCCTGAACTTCTTAAATATGCTAAAGCAACAGGAAAACCAATCTTAGAATACCAAAACGAAGAAAACCACGTTAATGCTCACAACGATTTTTACGAACAATTTTAACACATCGATTTAGGAATTCATGAGAAACATTATTTTTATTCTCTCAACTCTAATTGTTCTTGCTTCATGTAAGGAAGACGATTCGATTATAGGACTTGATTTGCAAAATAATCAGTTTAGTGTTCAATACGACACTATTCATACTACCACAACATCGACATTGCTTGCCGATAGTTTATCACTCAACGGAGCCTCCATTGGATTGTTGGGAGACTACATCGATCCAGATTTTGGACGTGTACAATCAGTGCTAGCATTCCAAGTTGTTCCAAAAACCACAGTAGTAAACCTTGGCGATAATCCCATTGGCGACAGTATTGTAATTACCTTACAAGAACGTTCCGGTTATTATGGATTAGATTCAGCAGCTACTCAAAAAGTTAAAGTCTATCGAATTCATGAATCAAAAAACTTGGATGACTTAGACAGTACCGTTGTAAATTTTTCAACGCTTGAACAGTACAAAGGACCTCAACTAGCCGATACCACGATGGTATTTAACCCCAACGATTCAATCGGATTTTCAATTAAGGTGAATAAAGTAAACCTAGCGGATGAATTTTTAGCCAATGCAACAAGTTTTGCAAGCGATTCGACATTCAAACGTTTTTTTGGAGGTGTAATTATTGAAACCGAAAATCGAGATACCCATGGAAATATAATCTCCATTGATTTTAATGTAACTCAAACAAATATACGTTTGCATTATCATAATGCAGCAGAAGATACAGTTAAAAAGGTATTTGACTTTTTGTTAAAAGACATAAATTCACAACGATATTCAATTTTCAAGCACACATATGTTGATCATCCTATTCAAACTGCATTAACTCAAGATACAGCATATCAAGATAAATCCTATATTCAAGGAATGAACGGGGTGGGAATGAAAATTAAAATTAATAACCTTGATTCCTTATCATCCGAAAATGCATGGGCAATTAATTCAGCAAATCTCACACTAAAATTAGTACCCGAAGATGATTCAATAATGAAATATGCGCCACCATCGTCCATTTTAATAAAAATGCTCAACGATGAAGGAAACGAAGTGTTTACCCCTGATTACGAAACCGCTGGAGGCGCAACCTCAGCACCAGAAAATTACAATCCTGATATTCATGGATATAAGATTCGAATTAATCGACTTTTGCGCAAAGCGTTATTAGAAAATAAACAATCAATAACTTTAACAATTTATACCACAAGTCCACTTACCAAACCAAACAGGGGTATAGTTGCAGGATCAACGTATTCAAAACCAGAACTAAGACCTTTTCTACATGTCATTAGGTCTAAATAGAAAACGAAATTAAGAAAATATTGCCATACATAATTAATTTATGTATGGCAATACTGTTATAATAACACATTACTAAAACCAAATTACTATGTGTGGAATAGTTGGATATATTGGAAAACAGCAAGCCTATCCGATAATAATAACTGGATTAAAAAGACTGGAGTATCGTGGATACGATAGTGCTGGAATTGCTTTATGGAATAACGAATTGCTACTTTATAAAAGTAAAGGTAGAGTAAGCGATTTAGAAACCATTGTTGCGGATCAAGATACGCAATCAAACGTTGGAATAGGGCATACCCGATGGGCAACACATGGCGAACCAAATGATTCGAATGCGCATCCACACATTTCAATGAACAAAAAATTTGTTTTAATCCACAATGGTATTATTGAAAACTATTCGCGATTAAAAAAACGCCTTACGGACCGTGGCTATGAATTTTATTCTGAAACAGATACCGAAGTACTGGTAAATCTCATAGAATATATATACCTAATTGGGAAAGTGGACGCAGAGACCGCAATTCGTGCAGCGCTAAATAAAGTTGTGGGCGCATACGGTTTAGTGGTCTTTTGTACCGACGAACCGGACAAATTAATTGCAGCCCGAAAAAGCAGTCCTCTTGTAATTGGTGTGGGAAAAGGCGAATACTTTATTGCTTCAGATGCCACTCCAATAATTGAACATACCAATAGCGTTATCTATTTAAACGATAACGATATGGCAATTATTAAAAAATGTGAATTGCAATTAAAAACCATTCACAACGAGGAACTTATACCAACAATCCAGACCCTAGATCTTGATATTGGCGAGATTGATAAACAAGGTTTTGACCATTTCATGCTCAAAGAAATATTTGAGCAACCCCGATCTATAATGGACACCCTCAGGGGACGAATAGCTCCTGATAATGCCGATATTAGATTGGGTGGTCTTTTTGCCGTAATGGACAAACTTGTGGATGCTAAACGAATTATATTAATTGGTTGTGGTACATCATGGCATGCAGGTCTCGTTGGCGAATATATTTTTGAAGAGTTGGCGAGGATTTCGGTTGAGGTAGAATACGCTTCCGAATTTCGCTATCGAAATCCAATTTTGCACGACGATGATATAATTATTGCCATTAGTCAAAGTGGAGAAACCGCCGATACTTTGGCCGCCATTAGAATGGCCAAAGAACAAAACGTAACCGTCTTAGGCATTTGCAATGCTGTTGGAAGTACAATTTCCAGAGAAACTCACGCCGGAGTTTACACCCATGCGGGTCCGGAAATTGGGGTAGCCTCAACAAAAGCATTTACCGCCCAGGTAAGCGTTCTTACAATGATTGCATTAATTATTGGACACAAAAAGAAAACCATCTCAACGGCAATGTTCAACCAAATGGTTGATGAGTTACGAGATATTCCAAATAAAATTGAGAAAATTCTTGAACGAAACGATCTCATAAAAAATATCGCTAAAGAATATAAAAACGCAACCAACTCCATTTATTTAGGACGTGGATATTTATTTCCTGTTGCCCTCGAAGGTGCTCTAAAACTAAAGGAAATCAGTTACATACACGCTGAAGGATATCCAGCAGCAGAAATGAAACATGGTCCAATTGCACTGATCGATGAAAATATGCCTGTTGTATTTATTGCAACAAAAGATAATGGCTATGAAAAAATCGTTAGCAACATACAAGAAGTAAAAGCGCGTAAAGGTAAAATCATAGCCATTGTTACCGAAGGCGACGAAACAATCAAGCAATTGGCCGATCATGTGATCGAAGTTCCTGAAACAATGGATTTCCTAGCTCCGTTAACCACAGTTATTCCACTGCAACTTTTGTCTTATCATATCGCAGTTATGCGTGGATGCAATGTTGACCAACCGCGAAATTTAGCAAAATCAGTAACCGTAGAATAATTAACTCTTAAAATTTAGAATAACACCATGGAACCCAAACGTTACCTAATTACGGCAGCACTGCCGTATGCAAACGGACCAGTACATATTGGTCATCTTGCAGGAGTATATGTACCTGCAGATATTTATGTTCGTTATTTACGCTTAAAAGGTCGAGAAGTGGCCTTTATATGTGGAAGCGACGAGCATGGTGTTCCAATAACAATTAAAGCACGTCAAGAAGGAATTACACCGCAGGATGTGGTTGATAAATATCACACAATGATTAAAAACGCATTTCAAAAATTTGGAATTTCATTCGATATTTATTCTCGAACATCCAGTGAAATGCATCATAAAACGGCATCTGAGTTTTTTAGAAATCTATACGATAAAGGTAAATTTATAGAGCAAACCAGCAATCAATATTACGATCCCGAAGCAAATCAATTTTTAGCCGACCGCTATATTACAGGAACATGTCCAAAATGTGGCAACGAATCAGCCTATGGCGATCAATGCGAACAATGTGGTTCAACACTCAATGCCACCGATTTAATTAATCCAAAATCAACACTTTCGGGATCTCTCCCAATAATGAAAGAGACTTCGCACTGGTTTTTGCCCTTAGATAAATACGAACCTTGGCTGCGCGAATGGATTCTTGAGCAGCACAAAGAGTGGAAACCAAACGTGTATGGCCAATGTAAATCATGGATTGACGGTGGACTGCAACCTAGAGCCGTGAGTAGAGATTTGAATTGGGGCGTTCCCGTACCTGTTGACAACGCAACCGGAAAAGTGCTCTATGTTTGGTTCGATGCACCCATTGGGTATATCAGTGCTACAAAGGAACTTACACCTAATTGGGAGAAATATTGGAAGGATAAAGATACAAAAATGGTTCATTTTATTGGAAAAGACAATATTGTGTTTCATTGTATTATATTTCCGTCGATGCTTAAAGCCGAGGGAACTTATATTTTGCCCGACAATGTTCCAGCAAATGAGTTCTTAAATCTGGAAGGCAACAAAATATCAACATCAAAAAACTGGGCTGTTTGGTTGCACGAATATCTGGAACAATTTCCAAACCAAGAAGATATATTGCGATATGTACTAACAGCCAATGCGCCCGAAACCAAAGACAACGACTTTACATGGGCCGATTTTCAGGCACGAAATAATAATGAATTGCTTGCTGTATTAGGCAATTTTGTGAATCGTGCATTGGTGCTCACCCATAAATATTTCGAAGGAATAGTCCCAAATGCAGGCACCTTAACGGACTACGATAAAGAGGTTGTTGATGAGATGGCCACCGTACGGCAGAAAGTTGAGAAAAATCTTGAAAACTATAGATTCCGCGAAGCTCTGCAAGAAGCCATGAATTTAGCCCGTCTGGGAAATAAATACCTAGCAGAAACAGAGCCATGGAAATTGTGGAAGACTGATCCTGAAAGAGTAAAGACTATTTTAAACCTTTCACTACAAATAACTGCCAATTTAACCATAGTAATGGAGCCTTTTCTTCCTTTTAGTGTAGTAAAACTAAGAACAATGTTAGCCATTGAATCGTTTGACTGGATGCGAATTGGGAATATTAATTTACTTCCCGCCGGTCATAAAATTAATACCCCAAGTTTATTATTCGAAAAAATTGAAGATAGCGTTGTTGAACAACAAATTAACAGACTCGAGAAAATAAAGAACGATAACTTATTGAAAAATAGTGATGTAAAAGAACAACTTCCAAACATTACTTTCGACGATTTTTCAAAAATGGATGTTAGAATCGGTACTATTCTCTCCGCAGAAAAAGTTGCCAAAACTAAAAAACTTCTGAAAATCACCGTAGATACAGGTATTGATCAAAGAACCGTTGTTTCGGGAATCGCTGAACACTTTAATCCCGAAGAAATTATAGGCAAACAAGTTTCAATTTTAGTGAATCTTGAACCGCGAGAAATCAAAAACATTGTATCACACGGTATGATTTTAATGGCCGAAAATGCCAATGGAAAACTTGAATTTATATCCCCAACTTCCGAAGTTAAGAATGGAAGTACGGTGAGTTAGTATGAACTAAAAAAAGCGGTACTCGATATTAAAAATATCTGGTACCGCTTTTTTACACCTATAATAGTCCCTTTTATACCTGTTTACTAAATTGTTCCAAAAATCGTAAATCGTTCTCAAAGTATAGGCGAAGGTCTTTAATTTGATATTTAAGCATGGCTATTCGCTCCACACCCATTCCAAATGCAAACCCTGTATAAACTTCTGGATCAATATTAACCTCTTTCAATACATTTGGATCCACCATTCCACATCCCATAATCTCTAACCAACCGGAATATTTACAAACATTACATCCTTTTCCACCACAAATGGAACAACTCACATCCATTTCGGCCGATGGTTCTGTAAATGGAAAAAACGAAGGACGCAAGCGAATTTCTGTTTTCTCGCCAAACATCTCCCGAGCAAAAATTAAAAGTGTCTGTTTCATATCAGCAAACGAAACATCTTTATCAATATAGAGCCCTTCTATTTGATGAAAAATACAGTGTGCACGTGCAGAAATTGCTTCATTTCTAAAAACACGACCTGGACAAATTACGCGTATGGGCGGTTTTTGATTTTCCATGGTTCGTACCTGAATAGAACTGGTGTGGGTACGTAGAAGGATATCTGGCTTTTGCTGAATAAAGAAGGTATCCTGCATGTCTCTAGCTGGGTGCTCCTCGGCAAAATTCAGCGCCGAGAAAACATGCCAATCATCCTCAATTTCAGGACCATCAGCAATAACATACCCCATTCGACCAAAAATATCGTTAATCTCTTTACGTACCAAACTAATTGGATGACGTGTGCCCCATGGCAGAGAGGTTGAAGGGCGTGTTAAATCGGTTTTCGTAGAACTATCTGAAACTTGTTCTAATGCAAGTTTTCGTTCGTCAAATCGCTCTTGAAGAAACGTTTTTAAATCATTTATAGATTGCCCAACCGACTTCTTATCATCAAGGGCTACATTTTTAAAATCAGCAAAAAGTTGATTTAATACTCCCTTTTTACTCAAAAATTGCAATCGATATTGCTCTAACTCTTCTATGCTTTCAATGGCGGCCGATTTAGCGCGCTCGCGTATTTCATCAATCTTTTGTAACATGTGTATGGGTATCTGATTATTAAACCACGAAAATAGTTGATTTTTCATTTAGGAACAAGAAAATAAACGAGTCTCTATTATAAATAACGGTTGAAAGCCGATTCTTTCTTTAAAGTACGAACCTAAAATCAACAAAATAGAGAAACAAGCCTCTTTTTAATAAATTATCGATTTATTGAGCGGTTATGTTGTAAAATGCATTAAAATTATCTTTTCTATATTTGTAGTCAACTAATATTTATATTATTTCAAATCGAATTTCATCATGTTTTTTGTCAAAACACTTATCACTACTTTTTTAATATCATTGACAATATTATCTGCCTCCGCTCAATTGGTAAACACAGAAAATTCGAGAAAAGAAAAACGAGAGGGACTGCAAGGCTTAATATCCTTTTCGTACAGTTTCGATAAAACAACAACTGATATTACACGATTACAAAACAATATCGGTTTACAATACACCCACAAGAAACATACGTTTTTAATCTTAAATAATGTTGAATTTATGCGAATCAAATCACTGGATAGTAAACAGGATCTGGCCAATTCTAACTTTCAGCATTTACGATACAATTATAGTATTAAAGATTCCTCGACATTAATTTGGGAGCTTTTTGTTCAACATCAGCAAAATAAAATTAAATATCAGGATTTACGGTTAGTAACCGGAACTGGACCTCGTTTTAAGGTAATAAACAACGATAATATATCCATCTATTTATGTCCATTGTTCATGTACGAGCATGAACAAGAGTTTAATGCTCCAAACGAATTAATTAATACTCATGTTATTAAAGCTGATTTTTATGCCGTTTTGATATTAAATTTATTCAACGATTTAACATTTCGTCATATTACATATTATCAGCCAGCTTTATACGATATTACACAATCATCGGCATTTGAGCCAATCGTTGATTTTCGAATTTCAAGCGAAAGTTCATTATCTTTCAAATTCTTTAATGACAAACTAGAATTCTCTACCATATTTAATGTCAGTCACGATTCTCGTCCACCCGGACTCTATAAAATAGAGACTTTTAACAATAAAATGACCTTTATAATGGTAAAAAACGAAATAAAAGTGAGATTTTAATTTTACATAAACTATTATATATAAACACATTAACAAATTTATCCCTCTATTGATAACCTGTTAGATTCATGTTGATTGAATGTGCATGGGATGTGCATAAAAACTAACAAATAAATTTGCGAAATTCAAAATTCTGTACAGGAAGCGAACTTGTGAACAATCCAAAAAAATAGAGGTGAATCTGTTGGTGAATTTTCAACTATTTATGCACAACTATTTTTCCCGATTCTTCTCTAAAGTTATCATATAAAAGTTATTCACATGTGTGGATAACTTTAGTAAATGATTAATTTTGAACACTTTTTAAATATTTCTGTTGTTGATAAGTAAGTTTAGAATGTTTAGAACGGTTTTTGCAAGAAAGAAATCACATTTTTATACACAGTATCAACACCACATCATCATCATTATAGATTTAAATTTTTAATCCTTTTTTTATGAAATATAATGAAATCTTTAAAAACGGATACGGTGAAGAATCTTTGCCTGCCGATTTCGATTATGTAACCGAAATTAATAAACTTAAGAAAGAAAAAAATGCAATCATACTTGGGCACTATTATCAAATTCCTGAAGTTCAAAATATTTCTGATTATTTGGGCGATAGTTTAGCACTTGCTCAAGCTGCCGAAAAAACAGATGCGGATATAATAATTTTTGCGGGAGTTTCTTTTATGGCGGAAACTGCGAAAATATTAAATCCAACAAAAAAAGTTATTATCCCAGATTTGAATGCAGGTTGCTCTTTATCGGATAGTTGCCCTCCTGATGAGTTTGAAAAATTTGTGAAAAAACATCCCAACCATACGGTTATAACTTACGTTAATAGTTCGACTAAAGTTAAAGCCTTATCAGATATTATATGCACAAGTAGCAATGCTGTTAAAATGGTAAATTCGTTGCCAAAAGACGAAAAGGTATTGTTTGCACCCGATAAAAATTTAGGCTCTTATATTCAAAAAATTACCAAACGAGAGATGGTTATTTGGGATGGAGCTTGTCATGTTCATAAACAGTTTAGCTTACCACGAATTGTTGAATTAATGAAGCAATATCCTGAAGCTGAATTAATTGCACATCCTGAATGTCCTAACGAAATTCTGATTATATCTGCTTTTGTGGGTAGTACATCTGCACTATTAAATTATGTAAGTACTTCGAAAAAACAACAGTTTATTGTAGCCACTGAATCTGGAATTTTACATCAAATGAATTTAAAAAATCCGGAAAAGCATCTTATTCCTGCTCCGCCCGAAGATAGTACCTGTGGTTGTAACGACTGTTCTTTTATGAAACTGATTACTTTGAAGAAAATATACCTATCTTTAAAATATGAACTTCCAGAAATAGAAATTCCGGAAGATTTACGAATAAAAGCACTTATTCCACTGAAAAGAATGCTGGATTTGAGTATTTAGTGTTAATCATATTTTAATGAATCAATTTAAAAAACTTGCTGGTCAGACGGCCATTTATGGTATCGGATCGGTGGTGCCAAGAATATTAAATTATATTCTACTAACTCCATTTTACACTCGTGTATTACCCACAGTTGTGGATTATGGTACCCATACTTATTTATATTCCTACAGTGCATTTCTAATTATACTGCTTACTTTTGGTATGGAAACCACCTTTTTTAGGTATGCCAAAAAACGAGGAATTGAAAAAGTATATAGTGCTTCGTTCGTATTTCTTTTGTTCAATAGTATTATCTTTTCGTGCCTCATATTCTCTTCCGACACTGCCATTGCTGCCTTTATTGGTAACCCTAAAGTAGAATATATTTGGTATTTTATTGGAATTATTACGTTAGATGTAATAAGCACTATTCCATTCGCAACGCTACGTTATCTTGAAAAAGCCAAATTATTTGCCACTCTAAAACTGTTGAGTGTGGTTATTAACATAATAGTAAATCTCTTTTATTTGTGGCTAATTCCTTTACTACAAAAAAATACCTCCATAGATTTTAGTTCCATTTATGATCCTTCACGATTGCTAGAATATACATTTAGAGCCAATTTAATTGCCAATTTTTTCACGTTTTTATTTTTGATTCCACACACTTGGCGATTTTATAAATTGTTTGATATTAGTTTGTTAAAAGAGATGATTATTTATTCTTTTCCAATTATGTTAAGTGGATTAATGGGAATGATAAATGAAGTTGCCGATAAAATATTGTTAAATTTTATGTTGCCTAAAGATGTAAATGCAATGCAACAAATCGGGGTCTATTCAGCCAATTATAAAATTGGAATGTTGCTTTCGATTTTTAACTCCATGTTTCGTTTTGGTTTAGAACCCTTTTTCTTTAAAATTTCCGATAATTCCGATAGCAAATCAAATTATGCTATCATAACAAAGTATTATCTATATTTTGGATTACTAATTTTATTGGGAGTAACACTTTTTATAAATTACTTTAAATATTTTATCAGTTCTAATTATTACGATGGTTTGCATATAGTACCTATTGTATTGTTGGCGCATCTATTTTTTGGACTATATTACACTTTGTCAGTTTGGTACAAAGTAACCGATAAAACTTATTTTTCTGCTATCTTTGCATTAGTGGGTGCACTGGTTACTTTACTTATAAATATTATTTTGATTCCTATTATGGGATATACTGGAAGTGCAATTGCTACTTTATTATGTTATTTTTCAATGTTAATTCTAACTATTTATTACGGACAAATTCATTACTACATTAAATATGAATTTAAAGCAATGTTCTCAGTTTTTGGATTTGCCGTACTTATATTTGCCTTCGGGAAGGTGATTCGTTTTGATAACGAAATTATTAATTTTCTCTATAATTCTGTTTTAATAGTTGCTTATCTTATTTTTGTAATCTTTTCAAACAAAGAAATTTTGAATAAACTAAAATCCTATGGTAACCGTTAAGTTAAAATGTAATCCGAATATATCGATACCAAAATATCAAACCCATGGCAGCGCCGGAATGGATTTGTGTGCCTATTTACCTGAAAAATCAATTATATTAAAATCTGGTGAATTTCAACGTATAAAAACAGGACTTTTTATTCAACTCCCTGTAGGTTATGAGGCTCAAATTAGACCACGAAGTGGTTTGGCTTTAAATAATGGAATTACTGTTTTAAATTCACCAGGTACCATCGATAGTGATTATCGAGGCGAAATTGGGGTTATATTGATTAATCATTCCAACATTGATTTTGAAATAAAATCAGGAGATCGAATTTGTCAAATGGTTATATCTAAGTACGAAACAGTAAATTTTGAAATTGTTGTTGATTTAGATAAATCGGAACGAAATTCAGGAGGTTTTGGACACACAGGTAAATAGTTTAAACCTAATATTTTTAAAAGATTAATTATGCACAAGATCGTGGTGTTAAAAATTGCAATGTTTTTTTTGGTTACATTTATTTTTAATAGCTGTACCAACAAAACCTTGCATAATACTAATATACAGGTTACTACAGATAATAAAAAATTGAATTCCTTTTTAATTGATGCTAAACGAGCTCAATTATTTGGTTCCACTGAAGAATTTCTACAGCAAATTAATACTATAATTGAAATCGATTCTAATTATGCAGTGGCATATTTTGAATTAGGTAAATTTTATCTACAACGGAAAGACTATCCTCTTGCTGTTCTCAATTCTAAAAAAGCATATCAGTTAATCCCATCCAAAAATGAATATGCCCTTCTTTTTGCACAAAGTAGTGATGCCAATGGCGATTTTGAAATAGCTATTTCGATGTATGAAAAAATACTAAAACAGAATGATAATAATATTGAATTATGGTACGATATTTTTGGTGTTCTTGATAAAAACGAAAAATATAAGCTATTAGATACGTATTTAGATAATTTTGAAAGGAAATTTGGGCTCAATGAAGAACTTGTACTCAATAGATATCAAAATTTGGTGAATCAGAAGCGATTCAAAAACTTAGAAAAATATTTACTATCAGTTATCAAACGGAATCCAAAAATGGAGATAGCAACTGTTATTTTAGGTGACTACTATTTTAGCTTAGGAAAGTTCAACAAAAGTGGTGAAGTTTATGAGAAATTATTGGTTAATAATAAATTTCATGAGCAAGCACTCATAGGTATGGTTAAAATATCCTTACAAAAAGGGGATTTAGTATCTGTTATTGATTATAGCGAAAGGTTAATAAACAGTACTTCAGTCGATGTTTTATCCAAATTATCCATCATTGTTGAATTATCAAAATCGTTTGAAAAAATAGATGGGGTTGGTGCTAATATCTTTGATCCACTTATTATTAATTTGTATAACCAATATCCCGAAAATCCAGATGTTCGTTATTTTCATGGGAATGTTTTATATCGAACAGGAAAAAACAAAGAAGCTTTAAATGATTTTTTATATTCTTTAAAACTTAATCCATCGAATCTTCAAATGTGGCTTTTTTCGCTCTATATTCTAGAAACTGAAAAAGAATATGACCGTTTAATATCCGTTGCTGATTCAGCACTCATCTACTTCCCAAATCAAAAAGACATTTTTATATTGCGTGGATTTGCTTATTTACAAGTTAAACAATATAGGAAAAGTTTAGAAGATTTTTTATTTGCAAAACGACTTACCGGTGTTTTGGATGAAGATAAAGTTCAAATTTTACATTATTTAGCTGAAATTTATTTCATAATGGAAAATAAAAATCAGGCCTTTTTAATTTACGACGAAATTTTGAAACTTAACAATAACGATATAATTGCCCTTAATAATTATGCTTATTACTTGGCACTTGATAATATGGATTTAAACAAAGCTTTAGATATGAGTCAACGTTCTGTGAAATTGGAACCAAAAAATTCAACCTATTTAGATACTTATGCTTATATACTTTTTAAATTAAAGAAATATAGTGATGCTTTATTTTATATTGAAAAAGCTATTTTAAATGGGGGAACAAATAGCGCTGTTATTTTAGGTCATTACGGCGATATTTTATTTATGAATGGACAAAAGGAATTGGCTATTTCAACATGGAAAGAGGCAAAAAATAAAGGATTAGAATCGGATAGTATTAATAAAAAAATTGAAACAGGTGAATATTTCGAACAATAGACTATTTATCATAGTAATCGTATTACTATTATTTTCTCAGTGTACTTCTACCCTAAAACGGAAACGAATTAATTTGCAACGAATTGATAGAAACGAATTAGTTCAGTTTGCTAGTAATGTAAATCCTACGTATCAAACTTTGGGTATTAAATACTCCGTCAATATTCAACGCGACGGTTCATCTAATAATTTAAACGGAAATATTAGAATATTAAATGACAGTGCTATATGGATTAATTTTAATCTAGCTCTTGGAATTAATTTAGGTCGTGCGCTACTCACGGTTGATAAGTTTGAAGTTGTGAATTTTAGAGACAAATCCTATTATTTTGGATCTTATTGTAAAACCGAAAAAATGTTAGGTACAAGCATAAATTATCATGTTTTACAAAATATATTAACAAGTACTTTTTTATGGCCTGATAGTATTTCTCCATCTGGAAAATCTTTTATAATTGATGAAACTGTGGATGGTGAATTTATTTTAAATGAACAATTTCACGATTTTTCTTCCAATATTACCATTGATTCTAAATCGTTTAAAATTAAAGAATTTGAATTAAGTAAAGTATCGAGCCCCATAAAAGTTACTGTGAAATATAATAATTACTTAAATATCGATGGTCGGATACTCCCACAAAATATTAAAATTGTATTTCATGACAATAATGTAGAAACAAAAATAGAAATCGAATTTAATAAAATCACCATTGATAAAAACTTTAAGATTCCTTTTAAAGTTCCTAATAAGTATGAAACCATTGAACTTAAGTAATCTATTATGAGCCGTATATTCAAATATCTTTTTTGTATAGCGTTCTTTTTTAACACTGGATATTATGTTTTTTCTCAAACTCGTATTGATTTAGAAAAAGAGAGGCGTAAAACACAAAATGATTTAGAGTATGCTACTAATCTTTTAAAATCAACACAAGATCAGCGTAAAAGTTCCGTCGAAAATTACATTATTACAAATAAGAAAATTGAACTTCGTACACGAAATATTCAAAATATTAAGGGTGAAATTTTACAAATTGAATCCAATATTGCCACTGAACAGCAAGTTATTTCTGGTTTAAAAAGTGATTTAGATAAATTGCGAACCGAATATGTAAAATTAGTTATGCAAGCCTTTAAAACATTTAAAACCAGTGATAAACTAATGTACATATTTGCTAGTAAAGATTTTAATCAAGCATATCGGCGACTACGATATCTTCATTATTATTCAAAATACCGTAAATCACAAATCCAATCTATTGAAGCTACACAAACCGTGTTACAAAAACGTGTAATGATTTATGAGGAATTAAAAGATAGCAAACAGCATCTTTTAACGGAGGTTAGTAAAGAAACAAATAAGTTGAGTACTGAGAAAAAACAACAAGAAAAGCTATTAAAATCACTCTCTTCCAAAGAGAAACAATTGAAGGCAGAAATAGCAAAAAAAGAAAAATTAGCTAAAAAATTACAACAAGAAATTGAACGAATAATCGCCGAGGAAATTGCTAAAAGTAAAAAGGGAGCTAAAATTTATCAATTAACTCCACAGGAACAAATTTTGAACGACCAATTTTCCTCTAATTTAAACAAGTTACCGTGGCCTTTAGAACGTGGAATTATTACTGAAAACTTTGGTGAACATAACCATCCGGTGTTAAAAGGAATTATAATTCGAAATGATGGCATTGATATTTCTACGGCAAAGGGAAGTGCGGTTCGTTCAGTTTTCAACGGCACGGTTAGAAATGTTTTCATAATACCAGGAATGAATAAAGTTGTAATTGTACGTCATGGTAGTTATTTATCAGTTTATAGTAATTTAATTGATGTTTATGTAAAAGCAGGCGAAGATATTAAAACTAAACAAGTAATAGGTATTCTTGCAGCCAATGAAAATTCCGATGTCTCTATTTTGAAATTTCAAATTTGGAAAGAGAATGTTAAATTAGATCCTCAAAAATGGTTAGCAAAAGAAAAATAGAATTCGATCCTATTATTAACGATAAATTAAAATCGCTACGTATTTCACTTTTTGGAAAAGAAATAGCGGGTAATTTTTTGTTGATTTTTGTTGTTTTGGGTTCCCTATTTCTTTTTTTTATTTTGGCCGATATAGCTTTTAGCTTTAGTACTTCTATTCGCTATTTTGTTTTATCACTGTATCTTTTTTTAACGCTCTATCTTTTTATCCGTTATATTTTATTACCCATTCTTAAAGTATTTTTAGTTATTCCAGGCTATGATAATATTTCTATTGCCAAGTTATTAATTAACAAAAGCGAAATAGATGATAAGTTATTGACTTATTTAGAGCTATATGATATTGATTCCATAAATTCGCTGGTTTCTAAAGCTATTTTACAACGAAATGTAGAATTGAAATCTTCTGTAAAGAATAATATTTCCATTGGATCCTTTAATGTTGCCTTTTTACGTTATTCAATAATAATTCTGGCATTCTTTGTAGGTTTCTATTCCCTAAGTTATCAAATTTTTAATATTGCATCAATACGTTTTTTTAATCCTGGACATATAGTCTCCTACAAATTTCTTGATTTTAAAATATTAAATGAGAATTTGGAATTAAAACAAAATGAAAATTTTGATTTGCATTTTATAGTAACTGGTAGTTATCAGCCAAAAGAGGTTTTTTGTCGAATCGGGGATAAGGATTTTTATGCTAAATCCATGGATGATTCTACGTGGAGTTTCACCTTTAACAAAGTAAATCAGTCTGTTAAGTTCTTTTTACATGACAATATTAATCAAAGCCCTATTTATGCTTTGAAATGCTTTTTATTACCCGTTTTTAAAGGAATTGATGTTTATATACATCCCCCTAAATATACCGATTTAGACTTAATTGAAGTTAATGGCATCGGTAACTTTTCTTTTCCTGCTGGAAGTACTGTAGAATGGGTGTTTAGTGCTGAAAACACCAAAAAAATTGTTATTTCAACCAGTACGGATACCGCAGAAATTATTTCTAGTTCCGATCAATTTAAGTACAAAAAAACGCTCTATTTCGATTTTCCATATTCAATTCAATTATTTACGGGTGATATTTGGAATAATACTGATATTCAATTTTATGGAAAAGTAATATCCGATTTATATCCACAAATTGAGGTTAAATCAAATCCTGTTTTAGAACTCACTAAACCCATCCTTTTTGAAGGTCAAATTATGGACGATTATGGTTTTTCAAGATTAGAACTTATTGTAGAGACCCAAGATACCAGCGTCAATTTTACTATACCCATCTCTTATAACTCATCCAATCAAAAGTTTTTTTACGAAGTATATTTTTACGATCTATCCAAACATTTAGGTACTAATGCGTTGAATTACTATTTTGTTGTGTCAGATAATGATGTTATCAATAATTTTAAAACAACTAAATCGCAATTACAAGTTTTTAAAATTCCGGATGAAGATGAGATTAATCAACGAATGGATAGTACTTCTACTCAGCTTATGAGTAAAATGACCGTGGGAATTGAAATGTTGAAAATGCTGAAAGAACAAAATAAGGAATTGGAGAAGCGATTTAAAACTGAAAATTTGAATAAATGGGAAAAGGATCAATTGAGCGATCAAATTATTCAAGGACAAAAAGAGATGAGCTCCATAATGGAGGAAATTAGTAATATGAATAAGGAAATTAAATCCCTTTCTAATCTTCAAAATAGAGACACACAAAATCAAAAGCTAACTGAAAAACAAAATCAAATTCAGGAATTGCTCGATAAAATTATGGATAAAGAACTTTTTGATCTTTTACAAGAATTGGAAAAATTAAAAAGTGAATTAAAACCATCTTCTAAAAACAAGGATGACGAAAAAATGTCCCTCGAAACGTTAGAACAAATGATGGAAAATAATTTGGAAATGCTTAAACGTTTTGAGGTCGAAAAAGGCCTTGTTAATATGGTTAAAGATTTAAAATCGTTGTCGGACCAACTAAAAGAGGCGAAAGACGTTAATTCGCGGGAAGATATAGAAGAAAAAGTAAAGAATAAGTTATTGGAACATAATGAGTTAATTAAAAAGAATGAAAATTTAAAAAAGCCATTAAGCCTAGAGGAATTCAAGGATGAAAAAAATGAAATTAACAACGATCTTGATTCCAATGATTCTAATGAAAATGATAAAAATCAAAATTCTAAAAGTGGAAATAAAATTAGCGAGTTAGCTTCTCAGATGGAAATGGATTTAAACAGTAACTTGGAAGAACAAAATTCCGAAGATATTGAAAATTTGAAACAATTACGTTCCAATCTACTGTTCATATCTTTTACCCAAGAGGAGTTAATAGACAGTCTTAAAAATATTTCACAAAGATCCCCTTCTTTTAATCGAGTACGACTCAATCAAAAAAACATGGTTGATTCTTGGGGATTTATTCGCGATAGTTTAAATCAGCTCATTACTCGAAATCCATTAATGGGTAATTTGTTGACTGATGATATGAACAACGTTGGTAATATAAATACTGTAATTATTGATAAATTAATGACAGAACAACCCCAACCAGTTTATATTCAACAATCAAAATTATTAATGCATTATAATAATTTATTGCTATTTATCGACGAATCTATACAAAAAGCCGAAGAGGATATGAATAGTAGTGGACAAGGTGGAGGTTGCCCAAAACCAGGAAAAGGAAAACCAAGTCCAGGTGAAATGGCTAAAACACAAAATGGTTTAAAAAGTAAATTGAAAGATTTAATGAAACAACTTCAAGATGCGAAAAATGGGGAGGGGAAAAATAATGGAGAATCCATTAGTAAACAATTAGGTAAATATTTATCGCAGCAGGAGCAAATGCAAAAAAGTATTAGTGATATGATTAATCAAGGCGAAATGGATCAGCCAACAAAAAATATTTTGCAAGAGGTGAATAAATTACTCGATAAAAATATTAATGATATTATTAATAAATCCATTAATAATGAAACTATTTTGCGACAGGAACGAATAATAACCCGGTTACTTGAATCGGATAAGGCCGAAATGGAACGGAAAAAGGAGCAAAAAAGAGAGTCTCGTGAAAATAGAAAACAATTTGTTACTACACCCACCCAAATGACGAACGATACACTTGAAGATCGCTATATCGAGGAGTTTATTAAATATAGGGTACTGAATTTAAGTAAATATTATTTAGATTTACACCAAATTTACCTAAATCATGAAATCGAATCAAATGATAACTAAGGATCTGCATATCAATAGCGAGATAAAAAATATAGCTATTGTCGAAAAACTTATTGAAGAAATTTGCGGTGATTTTCTTGGTGGTAATGAAGTTTTTGGCAATATTTTAATTGCAGTGTTAGAAGCCGTTACCAATTGTATAATTCATGGAAATAAAAGAGACCCATTAAAATCTGTTAAAATTAGAATGCAGTATAATGAAAAACTGATACAATTCGAAATTACGGATGAAGGGAATGGTTTTGATTTAAATATGATTCCAGATCCAACTAAGGACGAAAATATTGAAAATCCCCATGGTCGAGGCATATTTTTAATGCAAAAACTATCCGATGAGTTTAACTACAATAAAGAGAGTAAAACCTTTTTATTGAAATTTTTCCCTGAAAGATATAAAGAACTTGTTTGATGATTAATTTTTATACCGATGAAGTTGATTTTACATATGTTCGAGGTTTTAAAAAACAATGTAGAAAATGGTTAGATCACTCTGCTAAGAATGAAGATTTTACTATTCGTAATTTGAACATTATAGTTACCAACGACGAAAACCTCCTTAAAATAAACAACGATTTTCTTGGTCATGATTTTTTCACCGATATAATTACTTTTAATTATAACGATGGAAATAAAATTGATGGAGAACTCTATTTAAGTTTTGACCGAATAGTTGAGAACGCTTTATTAAATAAGGTCGATTTTTTAGAAGAATTTAATCGGGTTATAATTCATGGTTTACTTCATTTGATGGGCTATAATGACTCTACTAATGATCAAATTACCTTAATGCGGACTAAGGAGGATAACTACTTGAAATTATTTTAATGACACCTAATTATGATATTATTGTAGTTGGCGCCGGGCACGCTGGTGCGGAGGCTGCAACTGCCGCTGCAAATATGGGTTCTAAAGTCTTGCTCATAAGCATGGATTTGGAGAAAATTGCAGCTATGTCCTGTAATCCTGCCATGGGCGGAATAGCAAAAGGTCAAATTGTACGAGAAATTGATGCCATGGGAGGCTTAATTGGAATTGTGAGTGATAAGACCGCAATTCAATTTCGAATGCTTAATAGAAGCAAAGGCCCTGCTGTTTGGTCTCCTCGTGTTCAATCGGATCGTAGGCTTTTTTCCAATTACTGGCGTAGACTTATGGAGAAAACTCCCAATTTGGATTTATTTCAAGATAATGTTGCCAAACTATTAATTGAAGGAGATCGAATTATTGGAGTGGAAACTGAAATTGGAATTCCATTTTTAAGTAAAGCTGTTATATTAACTAACGGTACCTTTCTTAATGGTTTAATGCATGTTGGAACATCTCAAGTAAAGGGTGGACGAGTGGCGGAAAAGAGCAATGACACCATTTCTGCCCAAGTTAAAGATCTTGGTTTCAATGTTCGAAAACTAAAAACGGGAACCCCTGTTCGTGTCGATGCTCGATCCATCGATTTTTCTAAATTGTCGGAACAAAAAGGCGATGAACACCCGGAACTTTTTAGTTTCTTACCGCATATGCATACTCCCAAACGTCAAAAAAGTTGTTGGATTGCTTTCACAAATCCACTAGTTCATGAAATCTTGGCCACTGGATTTGAATATTCACCTCTTTTTAGTGGTACAATTAAAGGTTTAGGACCCCGATATTGTCCAAGTATTGAAGATAAAATTGTTACATTTAGTGAAAAAGGTGCCCACCAACTTTTTTTTGAGCCTGAAGGATGGAACACTATGGAGTATTATCTCAATGGTTTTAGTAGTTCCTTACCATGGGATATTCAATTAAAAGCGTTAAAACAGGTGTCGGGTTTTGAAAATGTAAGAATATTACGACCTGGGTATGCCATTGAATATGATTTTTTCGATCCCTTAGATTTAAAACCAACCCTAGAAACTAAGAATATTAAATCTCTTTATTTTGCAGGTCAAATTAATGGAACTACGGGTTACGAAGAAGCCGCTGCACAAGGTTTAATGGCTGCAATTAATGCTGTTCGATCCCTTAAAGAGCAAGATTCAATTGTACTGCGACGCGATCAAGCCTATATAGGTGTTCTAATTGACGATTTAATTACTAAAGGAATTACGGAACCCTATCGCATGTTTACCAGTAGGGCCGAATTTAGAATTTTATTACGACAGGATAATGCCGATGAGCGTTTGACGCAATTGGGATATAATCTGGGTTTAGCATCCGAAGAACGTATGCGTTTTACAGATGAGAAATACAATCGTATTAGTAATTATATCAGTTTTGTTGAAAATAATAGTGTTACACCCAGTGAAATTAATCCATATTTGGAGAGTGTAAGTTCTTCAGCATTAAATCAGAAAACACGTATATCTAAACTCATTGTGCGACCAGAATTGTCGAGCCAATCATTAAAGGATTACATCCAGTTTCCGGAACCTATTAGTGCCATTGAGTTGCAATCCGTTGATATTAAATTGAAATATGAAGGTTATATCGAAAAGGAGCAAGCTAATGCTGAAAAGATACAAAAGTTTAGCCAGTTGTTGATACCGGAAAATGTTAATTACGATCGGTTGCTGAATATTAGTATAGAAGGAAGACAGAAGTTAATGAAGATAAAACCAAAAACTATCGGGCAAGCTTTAAGCATTAGCGGAGTTAATCCTAGTGATATCATTGTATTACTGATGTTTCTAGGACGTTAATTGAAATAATGCTTGTGCTCCACGTGGAGCACAAACGTTTATATATCGCTCCACGTGGAGCGAATCAAGTTATTTGTAAATAAAATGCTCCATGTGGAGCATAAAACTTAAATGAATTATGGTAATTAGTGGATATATAGTAGATGTTTTGCGGAGAAATATCTTTAAAGGGCGGATATTTGTTGAAAATGGAACAATTGTAGATATCATGCCTGCCGAGGATGTTAATAATATTTATATCGTTCCAGGGTTAATCGACGCTCATATACACATAGAAAGCTCAATGATTACTCCAGGTAGGTTTGCGCAAAATGCTGTACGGTTCGGAGTTGTGGCTACAGTATCCGACCCACACGAAATTGCCAATGTGTGTGGTATCGAAGGTGTTGAGTTTATGATCAAAAATGCCCAAAAGGTGCCTTTCAAGTTTTACTTTGGTGTTCCTTCATGTGTTCCGGCAACTCCTTTTGAGAGCAGTGGTGCCGTATTGAGTCCCGAGGATATTGCTTATTTGTTCGATGAATACGGATTGAAGTATTTAGCCGAAATGATGAATTTTCCAGGAGTGGTAAACCAAAGTCCCGATGTGATGGCAAAACTTAAAGTGGCCATTGATAGAAATCTTCCCATCGACGGACATGCGCCTGGTTTAACAGGCGAGCCGTTGAATGAATATATAAAAGCGGGTGTTGATACAGATCATGAATGCACTACGTTGGCGGAGGCAGAGGAGAAGATTAGTTTAGGAATGAAAATATTGATTCGTGATGGTTCTGCTGCCAAGGATTTTGAAGAACTTTATCCTTTAATTGATTTGTATCCCGATCATGTAATGATTTGTTCCGACGATTTTCACCCCGAAAACTTCTCTAGTAGCTATCTCGATCGGTTTATTCGAGTAGGAAAAGATAAGGGACTCGACTTTTGGAATGTATTGCAAGCAATGACTGTAAACCCCATTTCGCATTATAAATTGGATGTGGGTTTATTGCAAAAAGGAGATCCCGCTGATTTTATTGTCGTAGATGATTTAAAACGGTTCAAAATTCTTCAAACATGGATCAATGGAGAATTGGCATTTGATGGGAATAATTCCTTCGATTATATACCAGAGCCCATAAATCTCAATAATTTTAATGCAAGCGAAATTATATCAGATCAAATTCATGTGCCTGCAACTGGTTCAACCATGAATGTAATTCAAGCGTTCGATGGACAATTATTTACCGAGCATATTATATGTAAAGTAGAGGAGGAGAATGGTTTTTGTGTTTCAAATCTCGATGATGATATATTGAAATTAGTTGTTTTGAATCGATACGATCATAATGCCGAACCAATAGTGGGTTTTATAAAAGGGTTTAATCTAAAAAATGGCGCAATTGCAAGCAGCGTTGCACACGATAGTCATAATATAATTGCCGTTGGAGTTTCCGATGATGATATAGTTTCTGCTATAAACGCGGTGGTGGTTAATAAAGGTGGGTTGTCGGTGGCGAAAAACAATAAAATTGAACTTCTTTCACTTCCAATTGCAGGATTAATTTCTGATGAAAGTGTTGAGGTGGTCGCCTCAAAATATCTTAAACTCGATAATTTAACGAAACAAAACGGTTCTTTACTTAAAGCACCATTTATGACGCTTGCTTTTATGAGTCTGTTGGTTATTCCTAAATTGAAATTGGGCGATAAGGGGCTTTTTGATGTAACCAAGTTCGATTTTGTTGATTTATGTAATAAATAGAGTGTTTTGAGTAAATATATATTATAAATCGCTACTATAATGAGATTTATACGCTGTTTAATCATTTAATTATAAAAATGTTCCCTTATGAAAAAAGTTGTATCTACCCTGGTTTTTCTAATGGCAGTAAATATGCTATTAATGGCCGATACCTTACCCATTAAAAATTGGATGGTGTCGAATGTGATGAATTTACAAAATCCAGCTTTTAAGGATATAAAGAATGTTGAAAACGATTCTTTTTCAAACACGGACTTGTTGAAATTTGACCATCATGCTATTGATGAGTTCTCTTTTGACAACTCTACCGATAAGAATTCAATTCAATGGAGTGGCTTAACTTTTTCTGAGGGTAATGTCTTATTAAATAGAAATCATGAAATGCCCAATCAGTTTCTCTATTTAACCAGTTTTTTAGTGCTCGATCAATGGACGCAGATCAAATTGAAAGCTTCAAGTTCACAATTGTTTCGGGTGTGGATTAATGGGGAAGAGGTGTTTAAAAAAACATCTATTGAGAAGAATATCGAGAAAGCGGGAAGTCAAACAAAGGAACTAAAGCTCGAAAGAGGCACACATCAAATCGTTGTGAAATCGATGATTACCGAAAATGATTCCAACACATGGAATGGTCGTTTTGAGGTTATTTCCGACAACGATAGTTTGAGTACCATCCTACATTTTACAACACAGCCCAATCGGATTAAAACCATACAGGATGTCTTAACTGGAAAAAGTTCCAGTAATGTGAATTTATCGTATAGTGGAAAATACTACACAATTGCACATAAAAATGTTGGAAACAAAGGAAAGACGCTCTTTAGGTGGATTGAAATTCGGACCACGGAGAATAATCAAATCGTGTATCGATTAAATTCAAACGAGGTTTCTCAATTGCAATGGTTACCGGCATCGGACAGAATATCTTATCTCTCCAAAGCGGACAACAATAATGAATTAATAATCATGAATTTAAGTGATTTAACGATTAATAAACTTTTTTCAGAAACAAATAATTTTAGTTCCTACCAATGGGCTCCTAATGAAACCTATGTAATTTATTCGATGTATGAAAAAAGTAAGTTCGAATATAAAACTACACGCCAAGTTATGGGTATGGCAGATCGTATTCCGGGTTATAAAACGCGATCTTTTTTGTATAAATACGATATTCAAATGACCTTAAAAACACGAATTACATACGGGTCACTCTCAACTTATTTGAACGACATAAGTTCCGACAGTAAAACCATAGCCTTTAGTACCAGTAAAAATGATTATACCGAACGTCCGTTTTCTAAGCAAAACATGTATTTAATGGATATGAAAACGCTTGCAGTGGATACACTTTGGACCGATAAACGGTTTGCAGTTAATGTGAGTTTTTCACCCGACAATAAAACATTGTTGTGTCAAGGCGGTCCATCGGCATTTGGGAAAATAGGCGAAAATATTGGAAAACATAAGATTGCTAATAACTACGATCAACAATTATATCTATATACCATTATAAATCAAAAAGTTGAACCAATTTCATTGACTTTTAATCCATCCATAAGTTCCGCCTTTTGGCCTCAAAACAGTGAATCCATCTTTATTTATGCTCTGGATAAAGATTCCCGTGGAATTTTTAAGTACGATTTATCGACGAAAAAATACACTAAAATAACAAATAATGAATTGTATATTAGTTCGTTAAATATTAATCAGCTAGGAACTAAAATTGCTTTTGAAGGAAACAAAACAAACAGTTTTCCACGCTATTATTTGTCCGACGCCGAGGGAAAAAATCTCACCTGTATCGATAGTAGCGAGCATGTAAAGTATGCTAATGTTGATTTTGGAACCACCCAAGAATGGAATTATAAGACCAAAAAGGGAACTGATATTCAAGGTAGAGTTTATTTGCCTTTGCATTTCGATGAAAATAAGAAATACCCGGTTATTGTTTATTACTATGGCGGAACATCGCCCGTTGGTAGAACATTTGCGGGTCGATATCCCTTTAATTTATGGGCTGGACACGATTTTATTGTTTATGTTTTGCAACCAAGTGGAACCACCGGATATGGACAAGAATTTTCCTCGGCACATGTTAATAATTGGGGAATTACAGTTGCCGACGAGATCATTGAATCTACCAAAGCTTTTCTCAAGGCGCATCCATACGCCAATGCCGATCGAGTTGGATGTGCCGGAGCATCGTATGGTGGTTTTATGACCATGTATTTAACAACTCGAACAAATATTTTTAGAACTGCAATTTCCCACGCCGGAATTAGTTCAATATCAAGTTATTGGGGTGCAGGATATTGGGGATATGCCTATAGTTCAGAAGCTACAGCCGATCGGTATCCGTGGAATTCAAAGGAAATTTATGTAAATCAAAGCCCGCTATTTAACGCCGATAAAGTGACAACTCCATTGCTTTTAATTACCGGCGACAGCGATACCAACGTGCCGCCCGTGGAGAGTTATCAGTTTTACACTGCCCTGAAAATTCTTGGCAAAGAGGTTGAATTGGTTACTGTAAAAGATGCCGATCATCATATTGTAGGATTTGAACACCGAGTAGCGTGGCACAACACAATTATGGCGTGGTGGGATCGATATTTAAAGGATTTACCCGATTGGTGGTTTGATATTTATCCTAAAAAGAATTACTAAATGATTGTCATATTGCGTACAATAAAAGCTGTGATCACTAATTGGTAAACAGTGATTTGTGAAAATTTGGTGTTGAGAAATGTTGAAAATTGTTTAGAATTTTTCCGACTCAACAACTCAACCTCACGACAAACCAACAAATATAATTCGCCGTTATTTCAAAATGGGAGTAACAATTTCGTCAAATAAATCGGATGTTCTACTCCACGTGAAGCACTCTTTTCGTGTACGACCTTTTTCAATCAGTTGTGCTCGCAGTGCTGGGTTCGTATAAATTGCACTCATTGCATTGGCAATCTCTAGTGGGTTAAAGGGATCAACCAATATTGCGGCATCGGCAGCAACTTCGGGCATCGATGAGGTGTTTGAAGTAATAACGGGGGTTTCGGATTGAAATGCCTCAATAATTGGAATACCAAATCCCTCGAAAATTGAGGCATACATCAACGCGGTTGCCGCACTTACTATTTGCGTAAGATCAAAGGTTGGAAGGTGTCCTATAAAATTAACGTCCGATTTGAATTCCAGTGATTCGTAAATATCATTCAACGCCTTGTCCCAAATCCATGTATTGCCCACGGCAATAAATTTATGTTTTGCATCAGGGTTCTCTTTGCGAAACATTTCGAATCCCAAAAGTTGATTGTGTAAATTTTTCCGCGGATGAATGGTTCCTACAAATAAGAAATAGTCGTTTCCTTCTGCATATTTGTTTTTCACTTCTGTTTTCTGATCTACAGTTAGTGGTTTGAACAGTTGGTGTGTGCCATTGTAAACAACCCCAATTTTGGCTTCTTCTATGCCATATCGTTCTGCAATGTCTTTTTTCGAATACTCCGACACTGTGGCTATCTTAACGGCTTTATGCGCATATTTTGACGTCTTTGATCGGAGGTAGTTCGACATTTTTTTCGGAATGAATGTCGGATAGTGTTCAAACGCCAAATCGTGGATTACTAAAATGGTCGGAATCTTTGTGGTTAGTGACAAAACACCATCACCTGAAATAAATAGATCTATGTCTTTCATTTTCAATACCATAGGTACTAATAAGTCATACCAAATAGTATAGAAATAAGGATGAAATCGACATTTGAATGGAATTACAACAGGGATAATATTGGGTGCTGTGATGAATTTCTTATCGTAAGGACGGTCAAAAATGTAGTAGAACGTATGCTCTGGGTGTTTCTCAACAAATCGTTGCATGGTTTCGAAAATATACCAACTGATACCAGTCATATTATTATCAAGTAGAAGGCGAGTGTTAACAGCAATGTTCATGATTCGAGAGTTTTGATGATGTGGACAAAATTATTAAAATAGATTGATTTATTCTCGAATTTCGGAAGATAAAGGATATTTTAAGTTCTCAGTTTCGTTAACGAAGGCTTGTACTTTGCCAATCAGTATTTTAGCAACCACTTTAATGGGTACTCTACATGGGTCGTCGCTAATCCAAATTTCCAAATCTTCACCGCCCGTAAAAATGGTTCCAGCAATCAGTTTGGCTCTAATTTTCACGGTGTTGAATTTGCGCCCATTTTTAAGTGTAATAACCTCTTTGCCCATAAATCGAATATACAGATTGTAGATTGAATCGTCAAAAACAGTTTTTATAGGCATGGTTTGATTGATTTTGAGCGAATCAAAATTGATGGTTCTACAATAATAAACTGCGTTTAGCAAATCTCGGGTTTCGGGTTTATAATCAAATATGGTATCAACAGTGGCTTTTTTTGATGACTCGAGCCTGGCCGTAATTGTATTTGAAAAACGATCGAATTGAAGTGTGTTTTTTAATTTAACAGAACCTTCCCAACTGTTTTGAAAATAATAGTAGGAGTGGAGATTGTTTTTTTCGCTGTAGCTTATAAATGTGTCGCGTACATAAAAGAACCAGTCGTAACTGGGTATGGAGGATCCAGTGGATATAAATTTGAAAATAGGTTTTGTTTTGTATATTTCCGATTGAATACTGAAATCCACATTGGCAGCTCTCATCCATATTGGCCCCCAATTGTAATAAACAGAATAAGATACCCTTTCACCAATTTGAAAAGGTATCTTATTATTTGATTCTTTGCTCTGTGAAATATTACAGAGCATTAAAATCATTATATGTAACACTATTGGATTAATCATCAAGTATTTACATCTCCAATTCGATTTTTTACGGAATCTGTTTTTTGTTTCATTCGTTTTTTGTCGCCCATACGAATATCAAACTTTGCGGTGCAATATACTCTATGACAATCGGGTAGGAGGAGTTCATTTGCTTTTTCGATCACTAAGAGAGCATCTGAAAGTTCGGGTGTTTCTACAATAGTGCCCATGGGTGTAAGTTGGTATTCATATCCCGTTGCTTGAACAATGGTTAAGATACGCGCTACAAATTCACTCACGCCATGATCTTTATTGGTCGGGAACATTGCAAATTCCATTATTACTGACATAATAGTTTAGTTAAGGAGTTACTAATGTCTGAATGTTAAGTTTTTGAACTCTTTCCGAAATGGAATTCAAAACCGATAATTCAATCTTTTCCACATTGCTTGAAGCGGGTATTCTCGATAAGGAATAAATTTGAACCAGACGAGGTTTAATACGCTCCACGATTTTTAACCACGCCACAATCTCCTCTTCGGTTGTATTGTCGAAGTGTGTATTGTTTACTTCGCCTTTAATAAACATGGTTTGAAGTATAAAATCACCATTCATCTTCTCCATAATTTTCAATGCGTTTTCCAAATTAAAGGATTCAACCGGACAATCAATGAGTTTTAATGTTGCTTCAATTCCAGAATCAATTTTTAAAACTGGATCATCAATGAGCGAAAGCGCATTTAGTACCGCTGGTTTGTGAATTCGGGAGGCATTTGATAGTACCGCAATTCTGGAGTTGGGATAGTACTTGTTTCTTAGCTTTATAACCGATTCAATGATATGTGGAAATTCAGGATGTAATGTAGGTTCGCCATTTCCCGCAAAAGTAATCGTATCGATTGGCTTATTTTGCTTTTGTTGATTTATTAAAGTGTTTTCTATCTCACTAATTACTTCATTTTTAGTTGGTAATAAACTGTTATCTAATGAAGCAGGTGTAGATCCGCATTCGCAATAAATGCAGTTAAAAGAACACACTTTTTTATTGGCCGGTAGTAGATTTATTCCCAATGAAGAACCTAAACGGCGACTAATAACGGGTCCAAAAACAATGCTATTAAAAAGAAATGTTCCTGGTAAGTCAGGATTTGTTGATAATGTTTCTTGAATGGTTGACATGTTGTTTTGTTTTCAGTGGGTTGATACTTGATGTACGATCAAATAACTTTTTTAGAAATAGTTAACGGTGGTATCTTTTCCGCTTGCAATGGTGGCTATTTCACTTAAAAGATTATTAGCAAGTCTGCTAGCTCCTAATCTAAACCATTTATTATTAAGCCATTCGTCGCCCAATACTTCTTTTACTATGGCATAATAAATTAGTGCATCGTCGGATGTGGAAATTCCACCGGCCGGTTTTATCCCTGCTTTACGATTGTTGGTTTTCATATAATCTTTTATGGCCTGACACATAATGTACACTGCTTGAGGAGTTGCAGCAGGTTCAGTTTTTCCAGTGCTGGTTTTAATAAAATCGGTGCCGGCTTCCAAAGCAATAAGCGATGCAATTCGAATTTCACTCATCGAACGTAAACTACCTGATTCTAAAATTACTTTCAAATGAGCATCTTCAATGGAATCTTTTTGAGCATCTATCTCCCTGAAGATATAGTCGTAATTTTCCTCAAAAAATTCGCCTACTGAAATAACGGTATCTACTTCAGTAGCACCTTCAACCACAGCACGTTTGCACTCTAAGGTTTTGATATCGAAAAAGGTTTGCGATGCCGGAAATCCTGCTCCAACAGCTGCAATCCCAACTCCGTCAATAGTTAAATTCTTTTTAACCACAGGAACTAAAGCCGGATACACACAGATGGCAGCAACATTTGGCATATCTGGAAAAGTTTTTTGGAAATAACTCACCTTTGTTGCCATATCGGCAATTTTAGATTTTGTGTCGCTGCCGTTAAGTGAAGTCAAATCAATAAGACTAAAAAGAAGCTTGAGTGTATCCAGACTTTTCATCTTTTTCGATTTTTCAATTATAGCTTCAACTGCGTTATTTACTTCTTGTTCGTTAACGTGTAGATTGTACTTTTCCAGTGCTTTCATTGCTTGTGTTTTATAAGTTTTTATTATTTCTATTTTTTAATTTTCTATATTAGAAAAATCATGTGAATTTAAAACTTTATTTGTTATAAGACAAATTTGAGGTTTAAATGAGATTTGTTACTTTATTTATGAAAAAAGGAGACACTTTGATGGGCGCCTCCTTTTTTACTATTTCGGATTTTTAGCCCGTTTTCTGTCGTGTTCATCTAAAAATATCTTCCGTAGTCGAATCGATTTTGGAGTGAGTTCAACATATTCGTCGTGTTGAATATATTCCAATGCTTCTTCTAAGCTAAATTTAACCGCGGGTGAAAGTTGCGTTTTATCATCTGTCCCCGAAGCGCGCATGTTTGTGAGTTTTTTTGTTTTTGTGACGTTGATAATTAAATCGTCCTGCCGTGTATTCTCTCCAATAACTTGTCCTGCATAAATTTCTTCCATGGGGTCGATGAAAAATGTACCCCGATCTTGAAGTTTATCTATTGCGTATGCAATTGCTTTTCCACTTTCCATGGCTATTAACGATCCATTTATTCTTTTTTCAATATCGCCTTTCCAAGGTTTGAATGCTAAGAAACGATGCGCCATAATTGCTTCACCTGCGGTTTGGGTCAGTATAATACTGTTAAGTCCAATAATTCCGCGTGAAGGGATTTCAAATTCTAAATTTATTCGATCACCTTTGCGCTCCATTGAAAGCATTTCACCTTTTCGTTTGGCAACTACTTCTATAATTCTACCACTCACTTCTTCGGGCAAACTAATCTGTAATATTTCGTATGGTTCTAGTTTGTTTCCATCTTCATGTTTAACAATTACTTGAGGTTGACCTACTTGTAATTCATATCCTTCACGACGCATCGTTTCAATAAGAATACTTAAATGAAGAATTCCACGTCCAAATACAATAAATCGATCCGATGAGTCGGTGTATTTCAGACGCATAGCAAGGTTCTTTTCAAGTTCCTTTTCAAGTCGTTCCTTTATCTGTCTGGATGTAACTAACTTACCTTCTTTTCCGAAAAATGGGGAATTGTTAATGGCAAACGTCATGCTTATGGTTGGTTCGTCAATATCAATGGTTGGCAATGCTTCAATATTTTGTGCATCACAAAGCGTATCGCCAATATCAAATCCTTCGATACCTACAATGGCGCATATATCGCCGGCAGATACTGTTTTTACCTTGCGTTTTCCTAATCCGTCAAAAACATATAATTCTTTAATATTATATATTTTTACCGAACTATCTCTTTTTATGAGTGCTACGCGCATATTCTCTTTAAAATCTCCTCGGTAAACTCTTCCAACCGCAATACGACCAACATAACTGGAGTAATCAAGCGATGTTAGTAACATTTGTGCAGTACCAACTTCTACTTTTGGTTCCGGAATATGTTTAATTATTGCCTCCAAAAGTGGAATAAAGTTATCATTTCGAATCTTGTAATCATCCGACATCCAACCTTCTTTTGCTGAACCATAAATAGTTGGAAAAGCCAATTGTTCTTCAGTGGCATCGAGGTTAAACATCAGTTCAAATACCTCTTCCTGAACAATGTCGGGTCGGCAATTTGGTTTGTCAACTTTGTTTATTACAACAATGATTTTTAAATTCAAATCAATGGCTTTTTGGAGCACAAACCGAGTTTGGGGCATACAACCTTCAAAAGCATCCACTAAAAGGATAACTCCGTCGGCCATATTAAGTACACGTTCAACCTCACCGCCAAAATCGTGGTGACCTGGAGTATCGATAATATTTATTTTATACCCCTGATATTGTACGGAGATGTTTTTTGCTAGAATAGTAATTCCTCGCTCTCGTTCTAAATCGTTGTTGTCGAGCAGTAATTCACCTGGTATTTCGTGTTCTTTGAAAAGTTTGCATTGACGCATTATCTTATCGACCAATGTGGTTTTACCATGATCGACGTGGGCGATTATAGCAATATTTCTGATGTTTAATGACATATATTAGATTGGTTATTTTGTTTACGTATGGATTTGATATATCAAGATATCGCAGCATGAAAATGTTTCATTCTGACAAGTTGTTTTTAAAAATCGTAATTTCCTGCTACTTGATAAGAGGGATCGATGAATGAAAAGTAATTGGGATTTTTTTCTTTGGTTTGTGCTGACTCTTAAGTATATAAGTCGAGAGAATTGTGTTTTTATTCATCGTGATTTTTGTGCCTTAAAATGCGGTGCAAAGATAGTCGCTTTCTATGAATAATATTCCGCTTTTTAATGATTATATCGATTTATTTTAATTTTTATTTATTGTGATTCACTTTTTTCCATTAATTCTAACCAACGTTCGCCCTTAATGTCAAGAATTTCTATAATTTCCCCAATGTTTTTCGACTTCTCTTCCAAAAGTACATAGTCCGATAAACCGCTATTTACTTCGTTTTCTAAATCAATTTTGGTTTGCTCAAGTGTTTCAATTTCAATGGTTAATGCTTCCAGCTCTCTTTTTTCAGCAAAACTCATTTTCGTAGTTTTACCTACGGCTGTTTTTGTTTTGATTCTATTATCTGATTTTAACTTTAAAGCCTCGGCGTCCACTTTTTGTTGTTCTTTTACCCATGTGTGGTATTCCGAATAATTACCTGGAAATCCACTGATGTCGGCATTTCCATCAAAAATCAATAAACCATCAACTACTTTATCCAAAAATCGGCGGTCATGTGATACCACCAAAACTACGCCAGGGAACGATTCTAAATACTCCTCAAGAACCTGCAATGTTTGAATATCTAAATCATTGGTAGGTTCATCGAGAATTAAAAAATTGGGGCTTGTCATTAAAATAGTACAAAGATAGAGTCGACGTTTTTCCCCACCGCTAAGTTTATGAATATAAGAGTTTTGTACGTTGGGTGGGAACAAAAACATATTTAAAAATTGCGACACTGTTAACGAATTTCCGTCGCCAAGTTTTACAACTTCTGCAATTTCTCGAACGGCATCAATAACTTTCATGTTTTCGTCAAAAGTCATACCTGTCTGTTTGTAGTAACCAAAAACCACGGTTTCTCCGGTATCAATTGTTCCCGAATCTGCTTTTATATTGCCGGTTATTAAATTTAGGAAGGTTGTTTTTCCTGTTCCGTTTTTCCCTACAATTCCAAGTCGTTCAAAACGTCGAAAGTTGTAGGAGAATTTGTCAAGTATCTTAATATTGTCGAATTTTTTGCATAAATCAATGGTTTCCAATACTTTTTTCCCCAATCGAGCGGCACCAACATTGATTCGGACATCGTCGTTGTTAAACCGTTTTGATGCTTCGTCGCGAATGGTGTAAAAAGCATCGATTCTATATTTTGCCTTACCTGTTCGCGCTGATGGGGTTCTGCGCATCCACTCTAATTCTCGACGAAATGAGTTTGTCGATTTCTCAATGTTCGCATTTCGGGCTTCAATGCGTTGTTCTCTTTTTTCTAGAAAATAGGAGTAATTGCCTTTGTACCAAAATATTTGTTTATCGTCAATTTCCATAATATCGGTACACACTCGATCAAGGAAACTACGGTCGTGGGTAACCATCAACATTGAAATGTGATTGGTGGCCAGAAATTCCTCGAGCCATTCAACCATTTCTAAATCAAGATGATTGGTTGGTTCATCGAGAATTAAAAAATCGGGACGACTTATTAATGTCGATGCCAATGCCACTCTTTTTTGTTGTCCACCCGATAAGGTTGCAATATTCTGCGAGAGATCGGTTATTTTAAGTTGTGTTAAAATCTGACGCGCCTGAATTTCCAGTTCCCAAGCGTTAAGTGAATCCATTAGTCCCGATGCTATTTCCAGTTCTTTTTTATCATTCGATTCCAATGCTTTTTCATATCGGTTAATGGCAATGGATGCCTCGTCGTGCCCTTTGAATACATTTTCAAGAATCGATAATGTTTGATTTAGAACCGGTGATTGATCTAAGTAACCTACTTTTATATCTTTTTGCCAAACAATATTTCCAGAATCTGGAGAATCTAATCCAGCAATGGTTCTTAAAAGTGTTGTTTTACCGGCGCCATTTCTGGCGATAAGTCCGACTCGTTGATCGGAATTAATCGTAAAACTTATATTCGATAAGAGGAGTAATTCTCCAAACGACTTTGTGTAGTTTTCTAGTTGTAAAATGGGTGCCATTATCTCAATTTTGCGGTAAAGTTAGTATAAAATCCTTGAGACCTTAAATCTGTTTTTTCTAAGTAGGTTGTTTTGTTTAATGAGATATAGAAAACAGTTGATTTTTGATAATTCTTTACATTTTGTGTTGTTTCCATCTTAATTTAAATAAATAGATAATCTTCCCCTTTTGTCTGAATCATACCATTTTGACAATTTTAAAAAAAATCATATATTTGCTTTCATCTAAAAATAGAACCCAATCAAAAATTAAACGTATATAACCCTATCGCACAATAAATAAATGACAAAATTCCACAATCCATATAATCATTAAAACCTTTGGCCTAGCTTTAGCATAAATGAGAAGGGAATGATTATGGACATGCAGTGATTTTAATAAAACCTTAAACTGAAAAATTATAAAAATATGAACGATAGCTCTAATGCACGTCAAGCATTAAATTTTGCAAAAAGTGTATTACTCCCTAAAGAGGAAATGTTAGAAGTTTCACCTTCACATAGATCACTAACAATCGCTGTTTTAAAAGAAATTGATCCGGACGAAAACCGTGTTGCTATGGCACCGCATGCTGTGGAACTGTTGGTAAATAATGGACACAAAGTCTTTGTTGAACGAAATGCCGGTAGTACAGCAAATTTTTTGGATGTTGATTATTCTGAAGCTGGAGGTGTTTTTGTTGAAGATGCCAAAGAACTTTATCAAGCCGATATTATCATTAAAGTAGCTCCCCCAACTTTACAAGAGATATCGTGGATGAAAGGGAGTCAGGTGTTAATATCGTCCCTTTTGGTTGGGTCTCAAGAGCCAGCATATATGGTTGCTCTGCAAGAGAAGAAAATTACCGCCATTGCTTTTGAATATTTGCGTGATTCGTTGAATCGATATTCCCCAGTAACGGAATCCATGAGCGAGATTTCTGGTAGCGCTTCGATTTTAATCGCAGCTGAATATTTGAGTAATTCAAATCATGGGAAGGGCGAAATGTTGGGAGGTATAGCCGGAGTAAGTCCATCAGATATTGTAGTTTTAGGTGCCTCAACTGCCGGAGAATGTGCTGCTCGAACAGCGTTAGGATTAGGAGCTACTGTAAAAGTGTTTGATTCTTCAATTGAAAAATTAGGTGAACTTCATTATAAACTTGGTCAACAAGTATTTACAAGTATTTTGCAACCTCGTGTTGTTCATAAAGCTCTTAAAACTGCGGATGTTGTTATTGGAGCTTTGTCCTATGTTGAAGGACATCGATATATGGTGTGTCTCGATTCAATTATGCAGATGAAACCTAATTCTGTTATTGTTGATTTAGGAATGGATCACGG
>Ga0265295_1000921_pt1 | contig 55482 bp, 52 predicted proteins | sample Munlansysbiofilm_FD_192503 | JGI IMG/M metagenome (GOLD analysis project Ga0265295, IMG submission 192503) | Leachate microbial communities from a municipal landfill in Southern Ontario, Canada - Methane capture system biofilm | ecosystem: Engineered > Solid waste > Landfill > Unclassified ... | reverse complement strand
AGGTTCAGCAGAAAATCTCCGGATGCTTCCGCTCTTGGGAGGGGGCCAAGATCTTCTGCCGAGTTCGTGGTTACCTGTCGACCTGCCGCAAAAACGGCATCACGGCCGCCGAAGCCTTGCGTCTACTGTTCGAAGGCAAGCAGCCGGATTTCATGTCGCCGGATGGTCACGTGCGACCAAAATCCGATGGCCTGTCGCTGGCGGGTGAATAGTTACAGAGATTCTACAATATATAGTGCTGGCGATGATCTTATTCCCCCAGATCTTCCGGAGGTTATTGAGATGACCCCCCGAAAAGAGTTTTTTCTTTTCGGAATAAGGGGGTTATGCTACCCTCTGCGTTCTGGTTAAATCTAAGGAGAAGATCTATGGTTCGAATCATCGCGGTAGCCAACCAGAAGGGCGGGGTCGGTAAGACGACCACTTCCGTCAATCTGGCCGCATCACTTGCCGCCGCGGAAAAACGGACCCTGTTGGTCGATATGGATCCCCAGGCTAACGCTTGCAGTGGGGTGGGTATCGACAAGTGCGGTCAGGAGTTGACCATCTATCACGCGCTGCTCGGAGATGCCTCGGCCCAGGAAGTGCGGGTTCGCTCCAACCTCAATCACCTTGACATTCTCCCCTCCAATACCGATCTGATCGGAGCCGAGATCGAGCTGGTTTCGGCCTTTGCTCGCGAAGGTAAGCTGCGCGATGTGCTCGGCCAGATTCGCGAGGAATATGACTATATTATTATTGACTGCCCACCCTCCCTCGGTTTGCTGACGGTCAACGCCCTGACCGCCGCCGATTCGGTTCTGATCCCTCTGCAGTGTGAGTTCTACGCCATGGAGGGGCTGAGTCAGCTGATGAAGACCATTCGCTTGATTCAGAAGCAGCTCAATCCCGAACTCAGGGTCCTCGGTATTCTTCTGACCATGTTCGACGGTCGCAACAACCTTTCCCACCAAGTCAGCGAAGAGATCCGTTCCCATTTTGGCGATCAGGTTTTTACCTCGGTTATCCCCCGCAATGTCCGCCTCTCCGAAGCACCAAGTCACGGACTGCCGGTACTGCTCTACGACATCACCTCGCGGGGGGCGCAGGCCTATCTGGAGCTGGCCAAGGAAATCATCGAAGCAGGACATTGACATGGCAAAACGACCCGCCCTCGGCAAAGGCATCGGCGCCCTTCTGAATTCCGCCACCCAGGAGGGGGGCCGAAAATATTTTCTCTGTCCGATCGAAGACTTGCGACCTCACAGTCAGCAGCCCCGGAAGACCTTTAACGACGAAAAGATGGCCGAACTGGTCGCCTCTATCCGGGAAAAGGGGGTGATCCAGCCCCTCGTCGTTCGCCAAGTGGATGACCATTATCAGATCATTGCCGGCGAGCGTCGCTGGCGGGCCTCGCAAAAGGCCGGCCTGACGGAGATTCCCGTGGTAATCCAGGATGTTTCGGAGGATTGGGCGCTGGAAATGGCACTCATTGAAAACATCCAACGGGAGGATCTGAATCCCATCGAAGAGGCGGAAGCCTATCGGAACCTGATGGAAAACTTCGATTTTTCCCAGGAGGAAATGGCGCGGCGGGTGGGCAAGGACCGCTCCACTGTTGCCAATTCCCTGCGTCTGCTGCGTCTGCCCGAACGGGTGCGCGAGGATGTGATGCAGGCACGGTTAAGCATGGGCCATGCCCGCGCCCTCCTGTCCCTGGAAGGCGACGAGGATCTGCTCGAAGCCCGCGATCAGGTCATGCAGAAGGCTCTCTCGGTCCGCGAAACCGAGGCTCTGGTGAAAAAGATCAAAAATTTCGGCGCCCCGATCAAAACACGAAAAAAGCCTCAGGGCAGTACACAGATGCAGCATCTGGAGAGTGAACTGAAAAAAGTCTTGGGCACCCAGGTGAAAATTAACAGCCGGGGCAAGGGGGGAAAGATCGAAATCGCATTCTACTCCCCGGAGGAATTGAACCGCTTGTTGGAGCTCTTTGGGGTTTCCTGAAAAATTCATGCTACTGTCGAAAAGGAAGGACAATAAGCAGATGCGCAAGGATAATCCCGTGGATAAAAGGGATATCAAGGCATTTCTCGGCCCAGGGAGTCGATTCGAAGGGAAACTGATATTCGATGAGATCGTCCGCATCGACGGCGTTTTCCGCGGCGAAATCGAGTCTAAGGATATTCTTATTATCGGACCGGGAGCGGATATCCAGGCGGAGGTTTCGGTAGGAACCCTGATCGTCAGCGGGACACTGCACGGTAACGTCAAGGCGTTGAATAAGGTGGAACTGCGTGCGCCCGCGCAGGTGGAGGGAACGCTACAGACACCGGCCCTGACCGTGGAAGAAGGGGTGGTTCTTAATGGAACCCTCGCAATGATCCCGGCAGAATCCGTGTAAGTTGGTTGATCTCCCGGCTTCATGCCGGAGAAGGGGTGCCGGAAAAAATCTGAAAAAGGGGTATTAGCGAATTAAAGAGACTTGACAGTCAAGGATCTCCTGTGATAGCAATGCCCTGTTTTACTTCCCGGACACGTGGAATTTTTAATCAACCGGTTCGAAAGCTTGAGTTCCGAACCGGCTTCTTTATCTCAAGGCTCAAAACAAGGGGTGTGCAGTGATCAAAGTCGACTGGACAATCTGGCTTCAGTTCGCCAATTTCTTCTTCCTGATGGCGGCGCTGAATTTCATCCTCTACCGCCCGCTGCGTGGGATGATCCTCCGCCGCCGGGAAACCATCGACGGTTCCTATGCCCGGGCCAAGGAGCTGGAAGCCTCGATCAATGAGAAGATGGAGCGTTATCAGCAGCAATTGCAGGCCGCTAAGATCAAAGGGAACGAAGAGCGGGCCGAGATGCGCAAAGTCGCCGCCGCCGATGAGGCGACGATTTTGACCCAGGCGCAGGGTAAGGCCGCCGCGCAGTTGCAGGAGATCAAAACCCAGGTCACTGGTGAAGCTGAGGCCGCCGGCAAGATCCTGAAAAAGGAAGCGAATGCCCTGGCTTCGCAGATTGCCTCCAAGATTCTCGGGAGGGCGGTGTAAATGAACGTCAAGGGGGTTCGCATGAAGACCAAGTTGACCGGCATCCTCGCCGGAATCCTGGTGGTGGCGACGGCCGCCTCCGCCCTGGCTACCGGTGGCGACGGGCACACCGCCGACGGCGGCGTCCTGCTCAAGGATTTTCTCTACCGTCTGTTCAATTTTGCTGTTACCTTCGGCCTGCTTGCGTATTTTATTACTAAGCCGATTCGCAAGGGGTTGGCCGGACGGCGCGAGGGAATTGAAAAAGCGCTGGCCGAAGCCAAGGCCGCCCAGGAAAAAGCTGAGGCGAAATTTGCTGAGTACGACGACAAGTTAACCAAGGCCTCGGCGGAAATCGACGACATTTATGCTGCCATCAAGCGAGAAGGCGAGATGGAGCGCGAGCGTATTCTCGCCAATGCCCGGGAGATGGCGCTGAAAATCGAAGAAGAAGCGAAGAAGTCTGCCGGTCTCGAGATCGCCAAGGCTCGCGTTCAATTGCAGCGGGAAGCTAGTGATATGGCCCTGAAGCTGGCCGAAGAACTGCTGAAAAAGAACTTCAACAGCCACGATCAGAACCGTCTTGTTGATGAATACATGAAGAAGGTGGGAGAACTACATTGAGCGTCAGCGCGATTACCAAGAGGTATGCCAAGGCCCTGGTGACCCTGGGGTCCGAGCAGCAGATGGTGGAAGGCTACGGTAAGGAACTGGCCGATGTCAAATATCTCCTGGCCAAGGAGAAAATGCTTCGCCTGATCTTCGAGAGTCCCTCCTTCCCCGTGGAAAAGAAGACCGCCATCCTGACCGATCTGGGTGCCAAGCTCCAGCTCTCGGAGGGGATGCGTAAGTTTCTCGGGTTGCTTCTGGCCAAGGGGCGGCTGCGCCTGTTGCCGCAGATCGAGTCGCACTACCGCGACTTTGCCGATGAAATTTCCGGAATACTGCGTGCCCACATCACATCGGCCTCTAAGCTCAACCAGAATCAGCGTAAGGCGATCGCCGGTGGGCTGGAGGAAAAGACCGGAAAACGTGTGGAGTTGACGGTGAGCGTTCGTTCGGCGCTGATCGGCGGCCTTCAGGCCCAGGTCGGTGGCAAGATATTCGACGGCAGTATTAAGACCCAGCTTAAGCGGATTGAAGATACCTTAAAGAAGGGGTGAGAAGGATAATGGAAATCAAAGCAGAAGAAATCAGCGCGATAATCAAGAAGCAGATCGAAAACTTCGGTCGCGAAGTCGAGGTCAGCGAAACCGGAACCATTATCTCCGTCGGTGACGGTATTGCCCGCATCCACGGTCTCGACAAGGCCATGGCCGGTGAGCTCCTGGAGTTCCCGGGCGGTATCATGGGCATGGTTCTCAACCTGGAAGAGGATAACGTCGGTGCGGCCATCCTCGGCGAGGCCCACCACATCAAGGAAGGCGACACCGTCAAGCGGACCGAGCGTATCGTTCAGGTTCCCGTCGGCGAGGCCTTGGTAGGCCGCGTGGTTAACGGTATCGGCATCGCCATCGATGGCAAGGGGGAGATCAACTCCAAGGATTCCCGCCAGGTGGAAATTAAGGCCCCCGGCATCGTCGCCCGTAAGTCGGTTCATGAGCCGATGCAGACCGGCCTCAAGGCCATCGACGCTATGGTTCCCATTGGCCGTGGTCAGCGCGAACTGATCATCGGCGACCGCCAGACGGGCAAGACCGCCGTCGCCGTCGACACCATCATCAACCAGAAAGGCAACGGCGTCATCTGTATCTATGTCGCCATCGGCCAGAAGCGTTCGACTGTTGCCCAGGTTGTCGACAAGCTCAAGAAGCACGGCGCTATGGATTACACCATCATTGTTGCTGCTACCGCCTCCGACCCGGCGCCCCTGCAGTTCATTGCTCCCTATACCGGCGTGACCATGGGCGAATTCTTCCGTGATAGCGGTCGTCACGCTCTGATCATCTACGACGATCTTTCCAAGCAGGCTGTCGCTTATCGCCAGTTGTCTTTGCTGCTCCGTCGTCCGCCGGGACGTGAAGCCTACCCGGGTGACGTTTTTTACTTGCACAGCCGCCTGCTCGAGCGCGCCGCGAAACTCAACGACGAACTCGGCGCGGGTTCCCTGACCGCGTTGCCGATCATCGAAACCCAGGCCGGTGACGTTTCCGCCTATATTCCGACCAACGTTATCTCTATCACCGACGGTCAGATCTTTCTGGAAACGGACCTCTTCTATTCGGGCGTCCGCCCGGCAATCAACGTCGGCCTCTCGGTCTCCCGCGTCGGCGGCAGTGCTCAGGTCAAGGCGATGAAACAGGTCGCCGGTACCCTGCGACTGGCCCTTGCCCAGTATCGCGAGATGGCCGCTTTCGCTCAGTTCGGCTCCGACCTTGACGCCGCGACCCAGCGCCAGCTCAACCGTGGTGCCCGCCTCGTCGAAATCCTCAAGCAGGGTCAGTACCAGCCCTTGCCTGTGGCAAAACAGGTTCTGGCGATCTACGCCGCCAACAACGGTTATGTCGATGAGTATCCGACGACCGTCATTGGGCGTTACGAGCAGGAATTGCTGACCTTCCTTGAAGCCAACCATGGCCAGCTGATCGCCGACCTTACCGAGAAGAAGGCCATTGATACCGATCTTGAAGGGCGCATCAAGGCGGCACTTGACGAATTCAAGGGTCAGTTCGTAGCGTAAATCATCGCCAGCCAAAGGTTAGACAGATGCCAAGTCTGAAAGACATAAAAAAACGGATCGGCTCGGTCAAAAACACCCAGCAGATCACCAAGGCTATGAAAATGGTCTCCGCCGCGAAACTGCGGCGTGCTCAGGAAACGGTGGTTGCTTCGCGGCCCTACTCCGACAAGATGCTTGAGGTGTTGTCCAGCCTGGCGGCCAGAGAGGAAGCGGAAGCTCATCCTCTGCTCTTCTCCCGGGGCAAACGACGGGCACTGGTGGTTGTCTTGACGGCGGACCGGGGTCTGTGCGGTGGATTTAACGCGAACATCTGTAAAACCGCCGAGCGCTTTGTCCGTAAGAATGAAGATGGTTTCGAGGCTTATGACCTGATGGTTATCGGTCGCAAAGGGAAGGAATATCTTAAACATCGGGCTGGTCTCAATATCAGCAAGGTTTATGAGAATATTACCGGCATCATCTCTTTTGGAACCGCTTCCCTGCTCGGGCAGGAGGTCGTCGAAAGCTATGTCAACGAGCAGTATGACGCGGTTTATCTGATCTATAATGACTTCCGTAGTGCCATTTCCCAGGTGGTCACCACCGCTCAGCTGTTGCCGATCATCCCTCGGGAAGTCCCCGAAGGGACCTATATGACCCAGTATCTCTATGAACCGAATCGGGGTGCGGTGCTGGCGCAATTACTGCCGAAGAATGTCGAAGTGCAGATCTTTCGGGCTCTTCTTGAGTCCGTGGCTTCGGAACATGGCGCGCGCATGAGCGCCATGGACAGCGCCAGCAAGAATGCCAAGGAAATGATCGGCAAGTTGACCCTGCAGTACAATCGCGCCCGGCAGGCGGCTATCACCAAGGAGCTCATGGAGATTATTTCCGGGGCGGAGTCGATCAAGAACTAATTCGAACGATCTTTCGCACCGGGCGCCGGTGTGATAAAGGAGGAACGGTTCATCATGAATAAAGGTAAAATTACTCAGGTCATCGGTCCCGTCATCGACGTGGAATTCGAAGCCGGCAAGCTTCCGGAAATCTACCATGCTCTCAAGGTGACCAACCCTGCTCTTGGCGAAGGTGAATGGAACCTGGTCGTCGAAGTTGCCCAACATCTTGGCGAGAACACTGTGCGTGCCATTGCCATGGATTCCACCGACGGTCTGGTGCGTGGCCAGGACGTTCTTGATACCGGTAAGCAGATCGTCATGCCGGTCGGCCGCAAGACCCTCGGCCGCATTCTCAACGTCATCGGCGAGCCGGTGGACGAAGCGGGTCCGGTCGGCGCCGAACTGGAGTGGGAAATCCATCGTCCGACCCCTGAATTCGTTGAGCAGTCGGTAACCGTCCAGGCTTTCGAGACTGGGATCAAAGTTGTCGATCTCTTAGCTCCCTACGCCCGCGGCGGTAAAATCGGCCTCTTCGGCGGCGCCGGCGTCGGCAAGACCGTGCTCATTATGGAACTCATCCATAACATCGCCAAGCAACACGGCGGTTTCTCCGTCTTCGCCGGAGTCGGCGAGCGTACCCGTGAGGGAAATGACCTCTGGCACGAGATGAAAGACTCGGGTGTTCTCGATAAGGCCTCCTTGATTTACGGCCAGATGAACGAGCCCCCCGGGGCTCGCGCCCGCGTTGCCCTTTCCGCCCTGACTGTGGCCGAGTACTTCCGCGATGAAGAAGGCCAAGACGTGCTTCTTTTCATTGACAACATTTTCCGTTTCACTCAGGCGGGTTCCGAGGTTTCGGCGTTACTTGGTCGGATTCCCTCGGCCGTCGGTTACCAGCCGACCCTCTCCACCGAGATGGGCGAGCTGCAGGAACGGATCACCACCACCACCAAGGGTTCCATCACCTCGGTACAGGCGATCTACGTTCCCGCCGACGACCTCACCGACCCGGCGCCGGCCACGGCCTTCGCCCACTTGGATGCGACCACCGTTCTGTCCCGGCAGATCGCCGAGCTCGGCATCTACCCCGCCGTCGACCCCCTCGACTCCACCAGCCGGATTCTCGATCCCCAGGTCGTCGGTGAGGAACACTACAAGGTCGCGCGTGACGTTCAGTACGTACTCCAGCGCTATAAGGATCTCCAGGACATCATTGCCATCCTCGGCATGGACGAGCTTTCCGAGGAAGACAAGCTGGTCGTCTCGCGCGCCCGCAAGATCCAGCGTTTCCTCTCCCAGCCCTTCCACGTCGCCGAGGTCTTCACCGGTTCTCCCGGCAAGTACGTGGAGCTGAAGGATACCATCAAGGGTTTCCAGGAGATCGTCGCCGGCAAGTACGACGACATTCCCGAGCAGGCGTTTTATATGGTCGGAACCATCGAGGAAGCTCTGGAAAAGGCCAAAAAGCTCGCGGCCTGATAGATGTTGGTTGCGGCGGGACGTTATGCCTCGCCACTCCGGTAAAGGATGTTCGTAATGGCAGAGAAGCTCAGACTCGAATTGGTCACTCCCTATAAAAAGGCCCTCTCCGAGGAAGTCGATGAGGTCACGGCCCCCGGCACGCTGGGCGAATTCGGCATTCTTCCCGGGCATACTCCCCTTCTGACGACCCTCAAGATCGGCGAGCTCACATATCGTCGGGGCGGAGAAATATTTCATTTAGCCGTGAACTGGGGTTATGTGGAAGTTGAGGACGACAAAGTGACCGTCCTGGTGGAAACCGCGGAGCCGGCCGACGAGATCGATCTGGAGCGGGCTCGGGCTGCCTTGGGGCGTGCCGAGGAAGCGCTGCGCAAGCTCTCCTCCGAAGACAAGGAGTTTCTGGTTATGCAGGCCGCTCTGGAGCGGGCACTGATCCGCATCCAGGTTGCCGGTAAGCTCGGACGCTGAACGGCTCACTGGTTTCAAAGTAGAAAAAAAGGCGATCTCAAGGATCGCCTTTTTTTATTTACACCTCCAAAATCCTCTTCTTTACTGACAGTCGCGGTTATCAAAAACACTCATTGCCATATCCGATTCGCTGATAAGGGTTTGGAAATATAGGGGAAGCAAAACGGTTTTCCGGAAAAAACTTGACATAGAATGTATACTGTATACAATTTTCTGGGATGAAGAATGACTCATCAGGGGGATGGGAGTATTTCGGTGAGAAAAAAACTTGTCGACAGCCACCTGACTTTACGGGAGAAAATTCTTGAAACGATCCGTGAAGCCATACTGAAAGGCTCCTTGAAGCCTGGGGAAAAGGTTGCTGAGCCGGAATTGGCCGAGCGTTTCGGAATCAGTCGCACGCCGATCCGCGAGGCCTTTCGTCAGCTCGAATCGGAAGGCTATCTTACTGTCATTCCGCGTAAGGGTGCCGTGGTGGCTTCCCTCTCCGAACGGGATGTAGAAGAATTCTATGCCATTAAAAGCGTACTTGAAGGATATGCGGCGCGGATGGCGGCGGAGCGTCTCAGCGACAAGGAAATCGAACGCCTTGAGGTGATCAACGACCGTTTGGAAAAGCTTGCCCGCGAGGGAGACGTTAAAAGTTTTTTTCGGGTCCACAGTGATTTTCATGAGTCTTTTATTCGCGCCGCCGGAAACGAAAAACTGCTGGAGTTGATCAGTCAGCTGCTCCTCAAGTTCAACCGCTTACGCATGGCCTCTCTTTCCCTGCCGGGGCGGATGGAGGTTTCTGTGCAGGAGCATCGCAAGCTTCTAGAGGCGTTTAAGGCCCGGGATGGAGAACTGGCGGAGAGTCTGGTGACGAAGACAGCGGCCTTCGGTGGTCAGCAACTGATCCAGAGCATGGCCCAGAAGGAAGGGCGGCCGGTGGAAGGGTCGATTTTACAGCAGGTCGGCGATGTCTGAGAGGCCAAGCTGAAAAAAGAATTGAAGGCGGCGCTCCGTAGGGGCGCCGTTTTTTTTAAGTAGCGGCGGGTCACGATGCGGGAAACTGGATTTTCTTCAGTCGCCTAGGGTAATATGACGGGGTAAAAAGATGACCCGCTCACGTTTTTTAACCCTTGCGAGGGCTCTTGCAGGAACCTGTCACATCATTGATCCAGCCCCCGGATAACTCCTCTTTGCCGCCGGCTAATGAACCGGGATGGTATCCTGTGGATCTGCGCTGTATTGATCCGGAGATGGTCACCCCTTGTGATCTCTACCGCAAGACAGGGCAGAATCGATTCGTGCTCTTTTCTCAGCGTCGAGTGCCGGTAGATCACGTCACTCGCGAGCGACTACTCGCTTATGGCCTCAACTATCTCTATATTCAGGAGTCCGATAGCCCGATCTATTTCGAGTTCATCAAAAACTCGCTGATCGCCGTCGTCCGCGATCCCCATACCTCCTCAGAAAAGAAGGCGCAGGCGGTCCATGCCTCCTGTCAGGAAATTCTCCGCTGGGCCTTCGACGAGCCTCGGGCCCCCTTCGTTCGCCAAGCCCAAGAGGCGATTCTGCCTACGGTCAGCCTGATCATGCATGACGACAGCGCCACCCGGCACCTGATCCGGCTTACCGCCTACGACCATTCAACCTATACCCATTGTACCAATGTGGGTATTTACGGTGTTGCCCTGGCAAAAATCTTCTTCGGCAGCGAGTCCATGAAGAAGATGGAGACCCTGGGTCCTGGGTTTTTTCTTCACGATCTCGGTAAATGTCGAATTCCCATCGAGATTCTTAATAAGCCGGGAGCCCTGACCGACAGCGAGCGTCAGATCGTCAACAGGCATCCGGACGACGGTCATATCATGCTTGCCGAAAGCGGGCTGTTGACCGAAGAGGCGCAGATTATCGCCCTTCAGCATCATGAGCGGGATGACGGCACGGGCTATCCCAATGCCCTGAAAGGCGACGACATCCATCCTTACGCCCGCATCTGCCGGTTGGCGGACGTTTACGAAGCGTTGACCGCCAACCGCCCCTACCACCAGCGCAAGTCGACCTTCGAGGCCTTCAAGATCATGTACCAGCAGTTCACCTCGGAGCTCGACCGCAAGCTCTTCGAACTCTTCATCCAGCTCTTCGCCGCCTAAGAGAAAGCCCCCCTACCCTGTTTTGCGCGGAGTCCACGCCAGCAGCGCGTCCGCTTGTCCGCCGAGATGATGTTGATTTCCGTGATGTTCATGAGGCCGACGCCGTATTCCTCCCCCGCTGCATCGGCGAACAGGTTTTTCTCCTCCTTGCCGACTGTCTCCGACTCCGGGTGTCTGCTCCTCGTCGTTAGCAAAATCGCCCTTCCTCACCCCATAACCGGCCAGCCGTTACGTATCAGTGCCTCCCTCGGAGAAAGTTTTGCAGCGGAGGTGGAAAGGTTGGAAAGGAGAAAAGTAGTTGACGTTGATCAGTGATCTGACGAAAAGATTCCGCCAAAAAGCCGACTTCACCTCACTCTTGTAAAAGCAACCAACCTAAAGAATCCTGCTGAGCCATTTTTCCCAAATTCCGACGGACTCCTCCCTGATGGACCGTTTTCTTTGTTTTTGGCGTATTCCGGTCAAGTCGGATAGGAAAACTGACGGGAAAGCGCTCGTTATTGTGCTTTAAAACCAAACATTTAGATTTGTTCGGCACTGGCCGAGCGAAAGCTTCTGGGTGGGATTTTGACTCTGTCAGGGTTGCGGATCCCCGGTTGAATGTGGATTGCTTTCTCCGCATCGATCCGCCTTTGAAATCGCTTTTGAAAGCGTTATGAGCCAGGCGGTGGGGATGGTCTCGGAGAGGCTTGGATTTTGCATGGCCCCGTGTCGAGATGCTCCCTAACCAAGGCTTTGTGAACCACGGTCCCTAAGCGGGTATTGGCAGGTTCGGAAAAATCCTGGGAAACGGTCGCTTTCGAAGGAACATCTTGCCGCTTGCCGGATCGGCAGATGATCCACAGCATTTTTGGTACGGCTTTCATCAGTCATGGAATTTTTTTTCGCGAGCTTCATAAGTAGCTATCTGATTATTTTTTGGCACTGTAATCTAATGATATCAGATAGTTGCCCTTGAAGCTCTTTTTGTGTCATCAATCCAGGTTTATTCAGAAAAGTGAATACGTTTTTGCAAAAGTCTCCTGTATTAAAAATTGTTTTTACTGCCATGCTGAGGAGTTACACGTTGCGTTTATGTGATTGGCGCTCCGCCACGCGTCAATGTTTTAATCCTCCGGTCGCCAGAAACGCCTGTCGGGCGGAGGTACGTCCGGGAAATCCCTATTCCCGCCCATCATCTCACCACAAGGAGGCAAACCCATGGTGAAAAAAACACTGGCTCTGGTCCTCGCAGCTCTGCTGCTGGCACCGGCCACGCCGTTCGCGGCGCCCAGTACAGACGATCTGGCTAAGCAGATCAGCGAGCTGACCCAGCAGCTGAACGCCCTGCGGGAACAACTTGAAGAGGTCCGTGAAACCACCGATGACAACACCGACTCGGTGGAGCAACTTGAAAGCAGTGCTCCCAAATGGGACGAGCAGAGCCGTATCAGGTTTTCCGGCGACTACCGCTTCCGCATGGATTACAGCGATGCCGACACCAAGGCCTACTGGGGCGCCGATGCCATCGCCGGCGCCGTGCGCGACATGCAGACCGTCACTGGTTACGACGTCCAGTCCATTCTCGGCATGATGAATGGCTACAGTGCGGCCGAACGCAAGGGCATGATCGAAAACCTGCCGGCCTCCTTGGCACAGATGGGCCTGATGCAGAATGGTCTGATGCCTGGCACCGCCGAGTTCGGTGCCGCTTTCCCGAGCGCCCTGGCTGGAGTCAATTCCCTTGGCGTCGTCAACGGCTACAGCATGACGCCGAAGGACACCTTCGACAACGATATCCTTTACACCAACCGTTTTCGGCTGGGTGTTACCGCCGACATCTCTGACAATCTGGAGTTCAAGGGCCGCCTGGCCATGTACAAGGCCTGGGGCATGCAGTCCAATCCGACGGATGTTGGTCCTTACATGATGAACCAGTTTTATGAAATGGACGGTGCCACCACCCGTCAACCGGCCGACAGCGTACTGCGCGTCGACCGTGCTTACATCAACTGGACTAATGTCGCCGATCTGCCCATCTGGTTCTCCGTTGGCCGCCGTCCGACCACCGATGGTCCGCCTGCACAGCTGCGTATGAATACTGGCGAACGGATGGCCACCCCGGTCAATTTCATGGATTACGCCTTTGACGGTGCCACTTTGGGTGCCATGTTTCAGAACCCGATCGATTTCATGGGCTACAGCAAAATCCGCATCTGTTACGGTCGCGGCTTCGAAGCCGGCCCCACGGAACAGGCCAATGAACTTGACGATATGGATTTCGGCGGTCTGAGCTGGGACATCATCAACAAGGGCTCCCGCTTCATGAACATCCAGTCGTTCCTAGCGGCCAACATCGTCAACGTGCCTGATGGCGTCACCTTCAGCAATCCGCTGGAAATGGCTCTGAACACCGGCAACGGTACCCTAGACACCGCCAACCTGGGCGACATTTATCACACCTCCTTTGTCTATATGGACAAATACAGTGATCTCAACTACTTCCTTGCCGGCGGCTGGAGCCGTACCGATCCGGACGGTGTTGACGAGATGGGGTCGACTTTGCTCGGCTCTTGGTGGGAAGATCCGGAAACCAAGGACGGCTATTGCATTTACAGCGGCGTTCGCTATGATCTGGACGACTTGGGTCTGAAATTCGGTCTTGAGTACAACTACGGCACCAAAAACTGGATTTCAATGACCCCGGCGCATGACGATATGACCCAGGCCAAGTTGGCCACTCGTGGTCACGTCGGTGAAGGTTACCTGATCTGGGATCTGCCCGTGGGCGATCTGCTGAGCGACAAGGCCAAGGCCTTTATGCGCCTGGGCTACCAGCACTACGAGTACGAGTACACCGGCAGCGGCAACTGGCTGGGTGCCCCAGTGGATATCGACGAACTCGACGATCCGCTCAACGCACAGTTTTTCGCACCGATCGACAAAATGGACCAGGTTTATCTGACCATGGAAGCCTGGTTCTAGATCAAAAATTCGTTCTGGCCAGAGAGGGCGCAATAATCCCCACCACCCCAACAACGAAGAGAAAACATGAAAAAAACGGATTGTTCCGGTGCCTGGGACAGCATTCCTTGCCGGCAAAGAACCCGCTGTTGAGGCGACCTAGTAACGGTTCAGGTTGACAAAAAACAGCGAAGGCAACAGCGTGACCCAGAAAGTGAGAAAAGCAAGGCTCCCAAAGCCGGAATGAATGCGTTGACCGGCTGCTGACCCGGGTCAACGCCCTCAAGGGCGCTTCAGCTGAAAAACCCCTGCCGTATTGGCAGGGGTTTTTTCACATTAAACGATAGGAAGACACGATGAAAAAACCGACATAGATCTTGATTACCGCCGTAGCGCTGTGTCTGGCAACATCGCTGGCCTGAGCCCTAGGATCTGGCGGTGGTAAGGGGCGGGAAAAAGATCAGCAAAGTAAACAGATTCCCGACTTGACGGAGATTTGAGGGGAGGAATAAATTAAAAAAGAAGAAAAGGACTCAGGGTTTTTATAGGTAGGAAGATGGCGGTGACAAGGGAATCTTCTGTTTGTTGCTTGCTCGCAAGATGTGACCCCGACGACGCAGATGTGCGGGGCGGATTGCGCTTTCTGGAATGCCTGTGCCTACGGGTTCAAGTGATCGACAGTTCCCGTAAAGAGATTCTGGTTCGGGATGGCAAGGGGGCTAAAGACAGGATCACGATGCTCACAAGGTATTTTATCCGGATCCGCATAAGATGCCGTCATATACCGGGACAAGGCGGGAGACAATGTGATTTCAGTAGATTGGCAATTTTATTGAGAAGTGAAAATGGAGGATTATACGGCATGGTTCCGAAAATACGCATCTTATACGGATCCGTCTAGATATTGTTAGATGAAAAGGAGCACCAAAATGTCAGAATGCAGAAGCGAAACCGATCACAATCATCACCATCGTGGTAAGTCATCTGAGATATTATTGGACAAGACGAAAATTCTTGCCAATTTGCCTATAATACTTGGCCAAGTCATTCTTGATGCCGGGTGTGGGAACGGGTACATGTCGAAGGAATTCTATAAGCTAACTGGAGAACTGGGCAAGGTGTATGCTTTAGATCCGGATGCCGTTTCAATAGATGTCCTGAAAGCAGAAACCCTGAACACAAACATCGAAGCATTTGTCGGAGACATAACAAAGCAAACCGAATTGGGGGCATCTTGTCTTGATTTGGTCTATATCTCGACAGTCATTCATGGATTTTCAAGAACGCAACTGACTGGATTTGTGAATGAAGTGAAACGACTTCTCAAAACCAATGGTACACTGGCCATTGTCGAAATCGAAAAGTCAGACACTCCTTTCGGTCCTCCCCTTGATATGCGGTTTTCGCCTGAAGAACTCAAAGAAATCATAGATTTGAATCCTACTCGATATGTTGAGGTCGGCGAGTTCTTCTATATGCAACTATTTGAGAGATAGATTCATCAAAAAGCAGTACTCACACAGATGCGCGTTTCGAAAAAAGCTAGTGGGGTCACAACTTGCTTTAAAATAAACTCACAGACCTCCAGCCTTAATCCCCCATCTTTTACCCAGTCCGTCATCTCCGGCAGGGATCTGGTCTTATTCTAGGATCGTCCTTGTCGGTTGGCCTTGGTTGCGATAGGCTTATGGTGTTGATTTTGCCTGTAGTGGTTGCTGTCGCCGGGGGATGATTGGTTGCCGAGCCGCATCGGGATTTTTTCTGTAAGTGGCTTTTGTCATTTAAAGCGCCACTGAAAGGTGTTTCAGCTTCTTGACATCCCGGAATCTCACCTGATTGGCAACCCGGCAGGCACTACCCTCACCCTCACCCTCACCCTCACCCTCACCCTCACCCTCACCCTCACCAGCAAAGGAGAGAACCATGGGTTTCTTCAGCAAAATTCTCGCCAAGCTCGGTATCGGCAGCGATTCTACCGAGGCGACCCCGGCTCCCGCCGTATCGTCCGCCGCTGCGAAACCGGTTGTTACTCAAGCCCCCAAGTCGATCGCTGTGGTCGATGTCGTCGCCCAGTTGGAGCAGCGCGCGGCCGCGAATCCGCAGAAGCTCAACTGGCGAACCTCCATTGTCGACCTGCTGAAGCTTCTCGAAATCGACAGCAGCTTCGCGGCGCGCAAGGAACTGGCGGTGGAATTGGGCTGTCCGGCCGACCTGATGCAGGACTCGGCGAAAATGAACATGTGGCTGCACAAAACGGTGCTTGCGCGGATTGCCGCCAACGGCGGCAATATCCCCCAGGATCTTTTGGACTGAAGAAACTTAACCAAGGAGGATAAAGATGAGTTTAATCGTATCTTTGATTATCGGCGGTCTGGTCGGCTGGCTGGCGAGCATCGTCATGAAAACCAACGCGCAGATGGGCATGATCGCCAATGTGCTGGTCGGGCTGGTGGGGTCGTCGTTGGGCTTCTGGCTCGCGGGATTGCTCGGCATTGCCCCCGCCGGCGGTATTCTCCGCTTTGGCATCGCCATCGCGGGCGCTGTGCTGCTGATCTTCATCCTCGGCAAGGTTGGTTTCTTCCGGAAAAAATGACGGCTGATTCAGTTCTCTCCGTCTGAGAACGAAAACGCCCGTTACCATTGCGGTAACGGGCGTTTTTTCGCTGATGTGGAGCTGGTTTCAGCCGCTGCTCGCTGGCGGCTTCGCTCCTTCGCCTTCTTCATCCTCCTCCTCGTCCTGATCGGTCTTCTTCTTGCCGAAGAAGCGGGCGGCAAGGATGCCGACTTCGTAGAGGATAATGAAAGGCACGGCAATGGCGGTTTGGGAAAAGACGTCGGGCGGGGTGAGGACGGCGCCGACGATGAAGGCGACGAGAATGGCGTATTTGCGGTTTTTGCGCAGCCAGAGATGGTCGACCACCCCCATGCGGGCGAGGAAAAAGATGACCACCGGCAGCTCGAATACCAGGCCGAAGGCAAAGAGCAGTCGGGTCGAGAGGGTCAGGTAACTGCCCATGGAGAGCATGGCGCTGATCCCGGCGACGCTGGTGCCGTAGCCGATGAGAAAGGTAAAGATGGTGGGGAAAACATAGAAGAAGCCGAAATAGGTGCCGATTCCGAAACAGAGGCAGCTGACCAGCACGAAGGGGATTGCGAAGCGCTTTTCGTGGCCATAGAGTCCAGGGGCGATAAAGGCCCAGAGCTGCCAGAGGATGACCGGCAGGGCCACCAGCACGCCGGCGATGGCGGCGATCTTGAGATAGGTGAAAAAGGGTTCGGTGGCGTTGATAAAGACCAGTGAGCTGCCTTCGGGGAGGGCCGCCTGCACCGGTTCGGCGATATACTGGAAGAGTTTTTCGGCGAACGCGTAGCAACCGAGGAAAGCGATGATCCAGGCGCAAACGGCGATGATCAGACGCTTGCGCAGTTCTTCGAGATGGGCGGTGAGGGGCAGCTGGTCATCCACCATGAAAGGTGTCCTTGGGTGCCTGGCGGGGCGCCTCCCCCGGGGCGGGGGTTTGTTCCTCGATACCGGCGCGGGTGTCGATGACAGGCGGGGTAGCGGCTGTCACCGGTGGCGCGGCGGAACGCAGCGACTCGGGTTTGTCCTCGGTGCGGCTCTCCTCGTTCAGGGTGCTTTTAAGTTCGTCGGTGGCCTTGCGGAACTCGGCGAGGCCCCGACCGAGGGCGCGGGCCAGATCGGGAAGTTTTTTCGGGCCGATGACGATCAGCGCCAGGGCCAGAATCAGCAGAAGCTCGGGCATGCCGATGCCAAACATAAAGAAAACCTCAAGGATAGAGGGGATGCGGGATGCGTTGCAGCGTGCCGAGATTATCCCTTCTCCCCCAACCTGTCAAGGTCAAAGGGATTCGATAAGGGTTTGACATATCAGGGCTTTTAAACTATTATACGGCGATTCAGCAAGCCTATGCTGCACACCGACGGAAGGTGGCCCTATGACCCAGGAAGAAATGTTCAAGGAAATTCGCCGGCTGGCTGCGGAACGCGATGCCCTGCTGTTGGCGCACTGCTATCAGCGTGACGAGATTCAGGCTGTGGCCGATATTACCGGTGATTCCCTGGCTCTGTCGCTGGAAGCGGCGCGCACCGAGCGCCGGGTGATCATCTTTTGCGGCGTTCATTTCATGGCCGAAAGCGCGGCGATTCTGGCGACGGAGAAGATCGTCCTCCTCCCCCGTCCCGACGCCGGCTGTCCCATGGCCGACATGGTTACCGTTGAGGGCCTGCGGGAGATGAAGGCCCGGCTCCCCGGGCGTCCGGTGGTGGCCTACGTCAACTCCTCGGCGGCGGTCAAGGCTGAAAGCGACATTTGCTGCACCAGCGCCAACGCCGTCAAAGTGGTCAACTCCCTCGACGCCGACGAGGTGATTCTTGTGCCCGACCGCAACCTGGGTCGTTACATCGCCGCCAATACCGATAAGAAGTGCCATTTCTGGAAGGGCTACTGTCCGACCCATGACCGCCTGACGGTGGAAGAGGTCAAACAGGCCCTGGCCGAGCATCCCGGTGCTCTCTTCATGGCCCATCCCGAGTGTACCCCGGAGGTTCTCGCCCTGGCTCATCATATCTGCTCTACTTCCGGCATGTACGGTTTTGCCAAGAACAATCCGGCAAAAACATTCATCGTCGGCACCGAGGCGGGCGTTCTCTACCGCTTGCGCCTGGAGAGTCCCGACAAGGAATTCATCCTCCCCTCGCGACGGCTGATCTGTCCCAACATGAAGCTGACGACTTTGGAGGACGTTCTGAAAAGCCTGCAGACCCTTACTCCGCGGGTCACCGTACCGGATGAGGTGCGGGAAAAGGCGCGGGTCGCTCTGGAGCGGATGCTGGCTGTGCCCAGGGACTGACCCGTTTTTTGCTGAAGAAATCATCAGGCGGGGCGTGTTTGGCACGCCCCGTTTTTTTAGGACAGGCTGAAGTCATGGAGCAGTCTCCACAAGCCCCGGAAGTTGTGCATGCCACCGTCCGCTCAGTTCTCGACGGCCTGAGTACCGGCACTCGCTGCCTCGAAGTGCTGGGGCTGCTCGGTTCCAGCAATGCCTATCTGCTGGCGGCGGAACTGGGAACCTTTTCCGAACCGCTGCTGGTGGTTGCCGCTGATGGCCGCGAGGCGGAACGCTGCGCCGCCGCCCTCGCCTTTTATCACGGACGCCCCGAAGAGGTGCTGCTCTTTCCCCATTGGGAGATTCGTCCTTACGAGCCGTTGAACCCCCATCCCGAGGTCGAGGCGAGTCGCCTTTCGGCTCTGGCGGCTTTGCACGAAGGGCGGGCGCGGGCGGTGGTGACGACAGCGCGGGCGCTTTCCCAGCGGGTTATTCCCCGGGCGGTGCTGGGAACGCTGAGCGCGAGCCTGCGCGCCGGCGCGGATTATGCCCGGGCCGAACTTACCGAACTGCTGCTGCGCCTTGGCTACAACGCCGTCCCTCTAGTGGAGGATCGCGGCACCTTTTCAGTGCGTGGCGACATCCTCGACATCTTTCCTTCGACCCTGCCGCAACCGGTGCGCCTTGAATTCTTCGGCGACAGCCTGGAGCGGCTGCGCCCCTTCGATCCCGTCAGTCAGCGTTCTGTCGCCGCTGAGCTCAAGGAACTAAGGTTGCTACCAGCGCGGGAGATGGTCCTGACCGGCGAATTTCTGAGCAACTTCTCCCGGCGGCTCAAGGAGCGCTGCGATCTCCTCGGCCTGCCCCGCACCCTGCGGGAGGCGGTGCTGGAAGAAGCGCGGGAGGGACTTCTCGCTCCCGGGCGTCAGTTTCTCCTCCCCCTGGTTTATGACCGGCTCGACAGCCTCTTCGACTATGCCCCTCAAGGGCGTTGGGTGATTCTCGATCCGCCGGCGGTGGAGCAGGCCGGCGACGAGTTCGCCGCCGAGGTCGCCGAAGGGGTGGAGCGTCTGGCTCGCCGCGAGGAGCCCTATGTCGAGGCGGCGGAGCTCTATCTGTCCCCGGCCGACCTAGAACGGGAACTGGCTTTGCGCCACCGCCAGGATTTTTCCGCTCTCGACGTGCTGCGCCTGGACGAGGAGCGGCAGCGTTTTCGAATCAACGTCTTCGGTAACGGCGACATCCACGGTCGCCTGCGCGAGGCCGGCGGTTTCGCGGCGCTGGCCGGGCAGTTGCGGCAGTGGCGCGAGGAAGGCTGGCGCACGCTGTTGGTCTGCCGGCAGCAGGGGCAGGCCGAGCGGCTCATCGACCTGCTTGCACCCGAGGGGATGCATCCCGGCTTTGACCCGGTATTCTCCTGCAAGAACCTGCGCCCCGGGGATCTCGTCGTCACTTTGGGGGAGCTGGCCGACGGCTTTCGTCTGCCCGACGAAAAGCTGGCGGTGGTCACTGAGGAGGAAATCTTCGGTCAGCGTGTGCGGCGACGGCCGCGTAAGGATGTGCGCGCCTTGCTCTCTTCCCTGGCCGAGCTCAAGGAGGGGGATTACGTCGTTCACGCCGATCACGGCATCGGCCGTTACCACGGTTTACAGCATCTCCGCATGGGGCCGACCGAGGGGGATTTTCTTCATCTCGAGTATGCCGGCGGCGACAAGCTCTACTTACCGGTGGAGCGCATCGAGAAGGTGCAGAAGTATGTCGGCGGCGAGGGGCAGACGCCGCGTCTTGACAAGATGGGCGGGGGAGCCTGGGAGAAGGCCAAACTCAAGGCCCGCGCCGCCGTAGAGGAACTGGCCCGCGAGTTGCTCAAGATCTATGCCCGCCGGGAGTTGAGTCAGGGCTTTTCCTACAGCCCGCCGGATCGGGTTTTCCGCGAGTTCGAGGCGGCCTTTCCCTACGAGGAGACCCCCGATCAGTTGCGAGCGATCCAGGAGGTGTTGGCCGATATGGAGTCAAGTCGTCCCGTCGACCGCCTGGTTTGCGGCGACGTCGGCTACGGCAAGACCGAAGTGGCGATTCGTGCCGCCTTCCGCGCCGCTCTCGATGGTCGCCAGGTCGCGGTGCTGGTGCCGACCACGGTCCTCGCCCGCCAGCACTGGGAGACCTTCCGTGAGCGCTTCAAGGGTTATCCGGTGGAGGTGGACATGGTTTCCCGCTTCCGTACCCCGAGCGAACAGAAGCAGGTGCTGGAGCGTGCCGCGGCAGGTCAGGTCGACATCCTCATCGGCACCCACCGGATCTTGCAGCGGGACGTGCGTTTCAAAAATCTCGGCCTGGTCATCATCGACGAGGAGCAGCGTTTCGGCGTCAGCCACAAGGAACGGTTGAAGAAGCTGCGTGCCGAGGTCGACGTCATCACCCTCACGGCCACCCCCATCCCTCGCACCCTGCACATGAGCATGATGGGGATGCGCGATCTCTCGGTGATTGAGACCCCGCCGGTGGACCGGCTGGCGGTGCGCACCTACGTCACCCGCTTCGACGACGACCTCATCCGCGAGGCGATTCTGCGTGAGATCCGCCGGGGCGGACAGGTTTTCTTCGTTCACAACCAGGTGAAGAACATCGAGGCGATGGCCGAATTCCTGCGCACCCTCGTCCCCGAGGCGAAGATTCTCGTCGGTCATGGGCAGATGGGGGAAAAGGCGCTGGAGCAGGTGATGGTCGACTTCATCGAAGGCAAGGCTCAGGTGCTGGTCTGCAGCACCATCATCGAGAACGGCATCGATATCCCTCGGGCCAACACCATCATCATCAATCGCGCCGACTGCTTCGGTCTCTCCCAACTCTACCAGCTGCGTGGCCGGGTCGGGCGCAGCCGCCACCGCGCCTACGCCTACCTGCTCATCCCCGGTGAGGGGAGTCTGACCCGCGAGGCTCGGGAGCGGCTACGAGTCTTGCAGGATCTCACCGAACTCGGCGCCGGCTTCCGCGTCGCCAGCCATGATTTGGAGCTGCGCGGCGCCGGCGATCTGCTGGGCGCCCGCCAGGCCGGGCAGATCGCCGCCATCGGCTTCGAGATGTACAGCGAACTGCTGGAGGAGACGATCCACGAGCTCAAAGGCCTGGAGCGGGAGGAGAAGATCGACCCCGAAGTCCGCCTGGGGCTCTCGGCCTTCCTTCCGGAAAAGTATTTGCCCGATCCCAATCAGCGTCTGGTTTTCTACAAACAGCTGGCCGCCGCCGAAGCCGTGGAGGAGCTGTACGACCTTGCCGACGAGCTGCGTGACCGTTACGGGGAACTGCCTGAACCGGCGACTCTGCTCATCGAGGTGATGAAGCTGCGGGTGCTGATGAAGAGACTCAAGGTCGAGTTGGCTGAATACGACGGCCGCCAACTGCTTTTCGCCTTTCATGCCGGGACGCCGGTGCCGCCGGAGAAAATCCTCAAGCTCATGGATGATCCGGGCAAATACCGCTTCTCCCCCGACTATCGCCTGTCGGTGCGCATCGGCAAGCTGGCGCCGGAAGAGGCGCTGGCGGTAGCTAAAAAAGAATTGCAGCAGTTTCTCTAGCTGTGCTAGCTTTCCCTTTTGTATTCGTTGTTTTTCCCTGGTTTAAGATTTCATGGCGGGGCGTTCCGCGTGAGGACTGCATGGTCATGGGCCGCTATCGATTCCTCCTGCTGCTTTTGTTCGGGCTGGTGCTTCTGGGCTGCCGCGAGCGTGGAGAGGCGGCGCCGCAGGTGCTGCTCAAGGTCAACGGCCGCGAGGTCAGTCTCGATGAATTCCAGAAACATTTCGCCCGTAGTCTGCCGCAAGATCAGCAGCTTGCCGACGACGAGCGGATCGAGCTGGAGCGGGCCTTTCTCGTGCGCATCGTCGACCGTGAACTGACCTTGGCGGAAGCGGAGCGCCTGGAGATCGCTCTGACGGCGGAGGAGCTGGCGGCGGCGGAGGCCGAGGCGCGCAGCGATTACCCCGAAGAGGAATTCCGCGCCGGGCTCAAGGCTCGTGGCCTCGATGAAAAAGACTGGCGACGGGAACTGGAAGAGAGCCTGCTGATGGAGAAGGTCGTGCGCCTGGCGGTCTACGACCGGATCGCGGTCGGCGACGAGCAGGTCGCCGCCTACTATCGGGAACATGCCGAGGCATTTGCCCAGCCTGAGCAGGTGCGGGCGCGGCAGATTTTGGTCGCCGATGCGGCTGAAGGGCAACGGCTGCTGTCGGAACTGCAAGCGGGCGCCGATTTCGCCGAACTGGCGCGCCTCCATTCCCTTTCCCCCGACAGCGAGGAGGGAGGGGATCTCGGATTTTTCACCCAGGGGGAAATGCCCCCAGAGTTCGACGAGGTTCTCTGGAATATGGCCGAGGGGGACCTGGGTGGCGTGGTTCGGAGCGAGTACGGTTATCATCTTTTCCAGTTTCTGGAGCGCCGTCCGGCGCTGCGGCTTTCCCTGGAAGAAGCGCGGGAGCGGATTCGCTCGCGACTGCGCCAAGGCGCCGAGGAGGAAGCCTATCAGGAGTGGCTGCGGGGACTGCGCGAGCAAGCGGCCATCTCCATCAACTGGTCGCTGCTCGACTGATCTCTTTTGGGGCGCTGAGCGCCCCCTTCGGTCAAACTTTCCACACAAGGATATGCGATGCATCGTTTTCTCGCCCTTCTGCTCATGTTGGCGCTCTTTCCCGCGACGCTTTATGCTGCGCAGACCGTTAATCGTATTGTTGCCGTGGTGAATGCGGAGGTCATCACCCAGTACCAGATTGACCGGGAGTTGGAAAAACGGAAGATGGGCGCTGAGGCTCAGGCGCGTCTTTCCTCCGGCGATCTGGACGAACTGCGACAGCGGGCGCTGAACAGCCTGATCGAAGAAACCCTGGTGCGGCAGCGGGTCAAGGAGCTGGGGCTGGAGGTGAGTCAGGAAGAGATCGAGGCGGCCATCAATGATGTCCTTCTGCAGAACCAGCTGTCTCGCGAGGAACTGATCGAAGCCCTGAGCCTGCAGGGGATGGAATTCAAGGCCTATCAGGAAAATCTGCGCGAACAGATCCTGCGCTTCAAGTTGTTGGGGCGTGAGGTCAAAAGCAAAGTCGACGTCTCCCAGCAGGAACTGCTCGACTACTTCCGTGAGCACATCGATGACTATCGGCAGAAGCCGACGGTTCATCTGGCCCGCATGACTTTTCCTCTCCCCGACCGACCCGGACCCGCCGAGGTCGAGTCGGTGCGTTCCCTGGCCGTGGAGGCGCGGGATCGCATGCGCGATGGCGCAGATTTTCTCGCGGTGCTGGCGGACTATTCCGGGGCCGGCCGTGCCCAGGGGGGGGATATGGGGAAGGTGGCCGAGGAAGAGTTGACCGCGGCCTTCGCCGATGCGGTGAAAGGTCTTACGGCTGGGAAGATCAGCGAGCCGGTGGAGACCCCCGGGGCCTTTCATCTTTTCAAGGTGGTGGAGCGTAATGCCGGTTCGGTGCGGCAGTTCGACGCGGTCAAGGATGAGATCGCCAAGACACTCACCGAACAGAAGACCGATGGGGCATTCAAGAGTTGGGCCGAGAGCCTGCGCAAGTCGGCGCGGATCGATATCCGGCAATAGCGGTCTTGTCCATGCGAGAGCATGAGCCCCGCCTTTGCCGGCGGGGCTTTTTTTTACGAGAATAATTTTTTGTTGGGCGTTTGCCCAAGGTCCGGAGGCTTATGCGGCGACCGATCGTTATTACCCAGGGGGATCCCACCGGGATCGGACCGGAAATCATCCTCAAGGCCCTGCTCGACGGCGCTTTCGATGCCCTTTCCCGCCCTTTGTGGGTGGCCGGGGATGGGGCGGTTCTGCGCCGGGCGGCAGCGGTCTTCGGCGTTCCTTGCGTGGTCGAGTCCGCCGGCAAACGGCTCCGGCTGGTCTGTGGCGGGCGCGCTCTCGACGTCGTACCGTTGTCGGCGCTGGTGGCGGATAAGCTGATCTACGGCCGACCGGACATCCCTTGCGGCCGGGCCATGCTGCGTTACATCGAGTGGGCCTGCGCCGAGTGTCTGGCCGGCCGGGCGGCGGCGATGGTCACGGCGCCGATCAGCAAGGCGGCGATTCATGCCGCCGGTTGCGACTTTCCCGGCCATACCGAACTGCTTGCCGAGCGCTGCGGCGTCGAGAAGGTGGTCATGATGCTGGCCGGCGAGCGCCTCAAGGTCTGCCTGGTGACCACCCATCTGGCCTTGGCCGAGGTGCCGCGAGTGCTCAGCGAAAGGGAGATTCTCGAAACCATCCGCATCACCGATGCCGCTTTTCGCCGCTTCTTCGATCTGGAGCGGCCGCGGATCGCAGTTCTGGCCCTCAATCCCCATGCCGGCGAGCAAGGGATGTTCGGCGACGAGGAGCCGCGCCTGATCGCTCCGGCCATCGCCGCCGCCCGGGCTGAGGGGATCGCGGCAAGCGGACCGCACAGCGCCGATACCCTCTTTTATTTCGCCGTGCGCGGGGAATATGATGCGGTGGTCTGCATGTATCATGATCAGGGGCTGATTCCCCTCAAGCTCCTCCATTTCGAGGATGGCGTCAACGTCACCCTGGGGCTGCCCATTATTCGCACCTCCGTCGATCACGGCACCGCCTATGATCTCGCCGGCACCGGCAAAGCCAGCGCTGCCAGTCTGGTCGCGGCGGTGCGCCTGGCCGAAAAAATGGCGGCGCATTTATAACCAATTACCCATCACCGGTTTTCATGGCTAATAAAATCGTTATCAAAGGTGCCTGCGAGCACAACCTGAAATGCATCGACGTCGAGATTCCCCGGGACAAGCTGGTGGTCATCACCGGCGTTTCCGGGAGCGGCAAGAGCACCCTCGCTTTCGACACCATCTATGCTGAGGGTCAGCGCCGCTACGTTGAGAGCCTCTCGGCCTATGCCCGCCAGTTTCTCGGGCAGATGCAGAAGCCCGATGTGGAGAGTATCGAGGGGCTGTCTCCCGCCATCTCCATCGAGCAGAAGACCACCTCGAACAATCCCCGCTCGACGGTCGGGACGGTGACGGAGATCTATGACTATCTGCGTCTGCTCTACGCCCGGGTCGGCCGGGTATACTGTTCTTCCTGCGGCAAGGAGATCACCTCGCAGACGGTGGAACAGATGGTCGACCGCGTCCTCGCCCTGCCGGAAAAGAGCCGGCTGCTGATTCTGGCTCCCATCGTGCGCGGGCGCAAGGGGGAGTACCGCAAGGAGTTGAAGCAGCTCATGGCCGACGGGTTCGTGCGGGTGCGCATCGACGGCGAGATGCGCGAACTCGCCGAGGAGATCGCTCTCGACAAGAACAAGAAACACTCCATCGAGGTGGTGGTCGACCGACTGGTGGTCAAGCCCGATGTGCGCGGGCGCCTGGCCGACTCGCTGGAGACCGCCCTGCGTCTGGCCGAGGGGATTGTCCGGGTGGAGATCGTTGACGGCGCGGGAACGACGGAAAGCTCCTTCCTCTTTTCCGAACAGCACGCCTGTGTCGAGTGCGGCGTCTCCTACCCGGAGATCGCTCCGCGCATGTTCTCTTTCAACAGTCCCTACGGCGCTTGCCCCGACTGCTCGGGGTTGGGGACGCGGATGTATTTCGACCCCGAGGCGGTGGTACCCAATCCAGCCCTCTCCCTGCGCGAGGGGGCGATCGTCCCCTGGGAAACGCGGGGAGGCGGCGGCTACTACTTCCAGCTGATCGAGGCGCTGGCCGACCATTATGGCTTCGACATTAACCAACCCTTCGAGAAACTCCCTGAGCGGGTACGGCAGGTGCTGCTGTACGGCTCGGGTAAGGAGGAGGTGCGCTTCTACTTCGATCAGGGGGGCGGGCGTCGCCAGTATTACCACAAGCCCTTCGAAGGGGTGATCCCCAACCTCGAGCGGCGTTATCATGAAACCGATTCGGATGGGGTGCGGGAGCATCTTGGCCAGTTCATGAACGTCATGCCCTGTCCCACTTGTGACGGCGCCCGACTGCGCAAGGAATCCCTCTGCGTGCGTGTCGGTGGGCGCAACATCCGCGAAGTGACGGCGCTCTCTATCGCCGAGGCGGAAAGCTTCTTTGCCGAGCTGCGTTTCGAGAAGCAGGAAGCGGAGATTGCCCGGCGCATCCTCAAGGAGATCCGCGAGCGTCTCTCCTTTCTCTCCCACGTCGGCCTCGACTACCTCTCCCTCGATCGCACCGCCGGCACTCTTTCCGGCGGTGAGGGGCAGCGCATCCGTCTCGCTACCCAGGTTGGTTCCAGCCTCATGGGGGTACTCTATATCCTCGATGAGCCCTCCATCGGCCTGCATCAGCGGGACAACCGGCGGCTGCTGGAAACCCTGAAAAAGCTGCGCGATCTTGGCAACACCGTGCTGGTGGTGGAGCATGACGAGGAAACGATCCTCGAAGCTGACTTTGTGATCGATATGGGACCGGCGGCCGGTGTTCACGGCGGTGAGGTGGTGGCCCAGGGAACGCCCCAGGAGATTCTCGCCAACCCGAAATCCTTGACCGGGCGCTATCTCTCCGGCGAGTTGACCATCCCCCTGCCGGCCCAGCGGCGCCGGAGCGAGCGCTGCATCGAGGTCAAGGGGGCTGCGGAAAACAATCTCAAGGGAATCGATGTGAAAATCCCCCTCGGGGTGATGACCTGCGTCACCGGTGTTTCCGGCAGCGGCAAGTCGACCCTGGTCATCGATACCCTGTATAAGGCGCTCTCCCAGCGCCTCTACCGCAGCCGTGAGAAGGCCGGCAAGGTCGACGACATCCTCGGCCTGGAAGGACTCGACAAGGTCATCGACATCGATCAGTCTCCCATCGGGCGCACGCCCCGCTCCAATCCGGCGACCTACACCGGGGTCTTCACCGACATCCGCGACCTCTTCGCGCAACTGCCCGAGGCCAAGGTACGGGGCTATAAGGCGGGACGCTTTTCCTTCAACGTCAAGGGGGGGCGTTGCGAGTCCTGCGAGGGGGATGGCATTCTCAAGATCGAGATGCACTTTCTGCCCGACGTCTTCGTAACCTGCGAGGTCTGTCGCGGGGCGCGTTACAATCGGGAAACCCTGGAGGTGAAATACAAGGGGAAGAGCATCGCCGAGGTGCTGGATATGACCGTCAACCAGGCGGCGAAATTCCTGGAGAACATTCCGCGCATCAAGAACAAGCTGGAAACCCTGCGCGATGTAGGCCTGGGCTACATCAAGCTCGGGCAGAGCGCCACGACCCTCTCCGGCGGCGAGGCGCAACGGGTCAAGCTGGCCAAGGAGCTGGGCAAGCGCGCTACTGGCCGGACGATTTACATTCTCGACGAGCCGACCACCGGGTTGCATTTCGCCGACATCCAGAAACTGCTCGACGTGCTGCAGCGGCTGGTGGAGAGCGGCAACACAGTGGTGATCATCGAACACAATCTCGACGTAATCAAGACCGCCGACCACGTCATCGACCTCGGTCCCGAGGGCGGGAGCCGGGGGGGGGAGATCGTCGTTGTCGGTACTCCCGAGGAGGTGGCGCGGGACTCCCGTTCCCACACCGGGCGTTATCTGCGCGCTTACCTCAACCTGTAGGATCGAGGCTCAGGCAGGGGCGATTTCCCGGATCAGGTCGCCGTTGACGATATAGTGGGCGTCGTGGCTGTAGAGGCAGAAAAAGCCGGGGGTTGAATTAACGTAGTCCTGCAGCCGCCCTTTGCCGGCGGGCATGGCGATGATAATGTCTCCCTCCAGAAGTTCGCCGCCGTAGAAGGTCAGGCGTACGCGGTTCCAGTTGCCAAACTCTCTTTCCTCTTCTTGGAGGGGATAACGGACATGGGTGATCGCGCTCTTGTTGACTAGGGCAAAGCGGCCACTTTTGTCCCGAAAGGGGAAGAAGACATCCGGTTCGTGAAATATTTCTACCAAGCGCTGTTGTCCGCTGTGGGAAGGACTGAAGGGACTGAGAAAGAGAATGCCTTCATGCACTACGCCGTCGGCGAGAAAGAGGGTGACGGGAAGTTCGATTTTCTCCACCCGGTAATCGTTCATCGAACTGTCTCCTGGTCGGAAAAAGGGAGTTGATATCAATAGCTTCCAGCGACTTATGCTAATCTTTTTCGGGGTGGGACGCAAGCAAAAGGCACGCGGCAAAAGGGGCAGCTGCCTCTGGCGTGATTGACAGGCTGCCGTGGTTCGTTAAAATTTAAGACTGTGATAAGTGAAACCTCCCGGCTTTGAGTGCCGCAGGTTTGTATGAGACCCACCCTCAACCACCAGGGAGTTATGGAATGACCGAAGCAAGCAAGACCCAAAAGAATCTTCAGGAAGCCTTTGCTGGAGAGTCACAGGCCAACCGGACCTATCTGGCCTTCGCGAAAAAAGCGGAGCAAGAAGGATTTCTTCAGGTGGCCAAACTCTTTCGCGCGGCTGCCGATGCCGAAACCGTGCATGCTCACGCCCACTTGCGGACCATGGGGGGCATTGCCGATACGGCGGAAAATCTGCGGATTGCCATTGGTGGTGAAACCCATGAATTTACCAGCATGTATCCGCGCATGATCGCCGAGGCCGAAGCGGAAGGGGCGCAGGTTGCCCTGCGCAATTTCAGGTTCGCCAATGCCGTAGAAAAGGAGCATGCCACTCTCTACCAGAAAGCCCTTGACAGTCTCGGACGGAACGAGGACGTGGACTACTACGTTTGTCAGGTCTGCGGGCATACCCACGAAGGCGAACCCGCCGGAGCCTGTCCGGTCTGCAACGCTGCGAAAAGCGCTTTCAAGAAGATCGACTGATTTTCCTCCTGCCGGAGCACCGGGGAGAACCGGCGCTCCGGTTCTCCCCTCTTTCAAGGCTGCGATCTGCCGCTTGGTCCGTGCTCCGCATCAGCCCTTCACCCTGTCTTCGGTTCGGGACGAAGACCGCTTTACAGAAATGCTACAGAGCATGCATTTCCGAGCTTGTTGATGCCCGGAAAGGGAAGAAGAGAGGTTTCTATGGAAAAGTGTCCGGTATGTAAGGAAGAGCAAAAGGGTAAATATTGGTGCAAGGCCTGCAAGACGGTTTTTGTCTGTCCGGCGCCGGGGTGCGGGGCGGAAATTCGGAAGCGGGGAGAGGACGTTTGCCCTCGTTGTGGACTGTTGTTCAAGGAATATATCGAATCCCGCAAGATGTACCGGTTGTGCCCCAAATGTAAGAAGAAGCAGGGTCTTTCCGATCCCCAGTGCAAGTTCTGCAAGTACTGGTTCAACTGTCCGACCTGTGGACACAAGGTTCCTTCCACCAGCATGCTGACCTGTCCCCGGTGCGCTACCCCCCTGCGTTGACGGAGCGAGGTGAAGGGGTTGGCGTGGTCTAGGATGTTGACCTGTTTGCCAGCGGAGAAATGCAATATTGTCCACCGATGATCTGTTAAAAAAACGGGCAGCCTAAGGGCTGCCCGTTTCGTCATTGGCTGACTGTTTGTTCTTGTCCTTCCGCACGGGAAGGTTGCAGGAACTGGAGATTCAAGTCTGCACACCAAAACGAGGTAAAATCCAGCGGTTAACGACATACCACAGGATGATAAGACCGATAAACCAGAGCCATTCCATTGTCGACCTCCTTTGATTTGTCTAGCAATATATAACAGAATTCGATTCTTATCAAGGGAGTCGGTTTCGCAGAAGCGGATAGCGGTGGCTCGAGGTTAAGGTGAAAGCAAAAAATGGCGATTCCGCACTGGAGTCGCCGTTGTGAAAACAGGTTTCAGTTCAAGGGGGTGATATCCCCCCAGCCGGTGATGTTTCGGGTCACTTCGCCGGGATTCCCGGCGTAACGGATACTGCCGACGCCGCTGATCTCCCCGTGTAAACGCTCGCTGGCGTGGACTTCGGCGGAACCGGCGCCGCTGATTGCCACGGTAACTGTTTTTGCTTTCAGTTGCCGGGCGAGAAGCCCCGAGGCGCCGTCGATTTTGGCGTTCAGGCGCTCCGCCCTACCCTCCAGGGTCATGTTGCTGGAACCGGAAAGTTCGATTTTCAGGTCATCTCCGTTGAGATTTTGTACCTGAAACTCATTGGCGCCGCTGGAACGGATCAAGTCGAGGGTTTTCACGCTGATGGTCAAGGTCATGGGCGCGCTGGCGCAGATCGATTTTTTCGAGGTGACGCGTAAGATCCCATCTTGAACCTCGGTCAGGATCAAGGGGAGGAGGTTGTCGTCGGCGGAGATTTCGACGCTCTGATCCTTTTGACAGGCGATACGGACCGTGTAGGCACCGTCGACTTCCAATGCGTGAAAGGCTGGCAGAGAGCGGCTTTGCTCCTTGGCGGAGCCGCTTCCCTGAACGCAGCCGCTGACGTTACCGGTATTGACGATGTTCGAGCCGATGTTGATCTGCACGGCTCCCCAGCTATGTCCCGAGGCGAGCAGGATGCCGACGCAGGAAAGGAACAAGAACGTTTTAAGATGTCGAGCGCACATGGCAGCTCCTTAAGGTCTGGGGGATTGGTCATTTGCATGCCATCGCAAGCGGTAGCTACTTGATACTGCCGAAGGGCTTACCCAGTTCATCCTTTTTGATCTCGCCGTTGCCGAGCCCACCGAAGACCCGGCTGTAGACGAGCTTGGCCTCGCCGGTTGCGGTATCGGCCATGAAGAGACCAAACCCGCCGCCTTTTTCACCAAAGTCGGCGCTCCATGATGAGATCTGGTAACGACCATAATTGGGCGGGCCGAAATTGTTTGTGCCGACAATGTCTCCGGCACCGGCCAACAGCATCACGGCCAAGGCGGCGAGCAAGCCCAGGCAGAAATATTTGAAACGACCTTTTTGCGGCTGAGTATCCATTGATTCTCCGGAAATTATCTTTTTTTGCCGTTAGCGGCAGTAAAATCATCAACTTGAGCGCCCTGTCCTTCAACGTCGATGATTTCCCGGTCCGTGATGAGGTTCTGCCCCAAGACTTCCGAGGCATCCTTCAGGTTGAGCTGCATCTTCACATAGGCATCCCCTTCTGGCGTCCAGCCGTATTCGGCGAGTTCCGCCATGAAGAGAGTCGCCATAACCTTGGTTTTTACCAAGTCGGAGGTGAGCATGAAGTTTTCTACGGTGGTATGGCTTTCCAATTCGAAGCCGACCAGCTGTTTGATCAGTTCCTTGTAGGCGTCCAGTTCCGCCGCGCGCAGAGCTTTGAGTGGACCAGCCGCCTTGGGGGTGGAGGTGGCGAAGCCGACGCGCCGAAAGACTTTATTTCCAAGGTTCACCGTCTGGCCATCGATGTTGGTGATACTCGGTATTTTCACTGAGGCCGTCACCTGGGCAATATCCTGGTTGGCGTCGTAAATGACTTCTTCGAAGACAATTCCCTTGATCTGGGCGGCGGTCTTGGACTCGGTGTTGCCGATGAAGCTTGCGGCAACCATGTCCTCAACCCGCTCTTCGGCCCGCAGCTTGAGTCCATAGACCGATTCAACCAAAGCGCGTTCCGCCATGACCTTCGCGGCCTTGACACTCATGATGCGTTTGTTGCCGGCCATCGCCGGCGTTGCCACCAGCAGCAGGCAGCTCAGCACCGCCAGAAAAAAACCAGGATACTTGCTAGGCATGTAACGCTCCTTTATTCGGCAGAAATTTTGGTTTGCTGGCCTTCGAAGGTAATAGGTTTTTCCTCGATCGTAGAGAACTTTCGGCTGTAAACCCTCAGATTGATAGTTCCGTCCTCAAGATATCGGGCCTCGGCTTTAAGTTCGAGCTTTCCGTCTCGAGAGAGATCTTCCTGATCAAGAAGTTGTTGATTGAGCTCGGACAGCTCCTTTACCCTTTCCTCGACCATGGCACGATTACCGGCGGTCGCTAGGGCGGCGCCGGGTCCAAAGGCGCAGAGCAACAGGGAAATAGCGACAATATGAGGTGCTTTGGTCGGCATTTTCTCACCATTCCTCGTCGCTGAGTTTTCGCCCGACCGAAGCACCGGTCGATGCAGGTGCCGTAGCCGTAGCCGGTGCGGCTTTGGGTGCCGGTGGCGGTGTCGGCTTGCTGGCGGCGGCAGCAGCTGCAGCCTTGCTTGCCTGAGCCTTTCGCGACGCCGGCTGCGTGGGAGCCGGAGCCGGAGCCGGAGCCGGTGGGGCTGGCGTCGGAGCCGGAGTGGATTGGACGGTCGCGGGTGTCGGTGTTGGCGCCTGCTGTGGCGGCGCAGCAACAGGGGTGGCGGGCGGAGTCACGCCGCTGAGAAGCATATTCCTGCGTCCAAGGGTAGCCGGTTTAATAGGAACGGACTGGAAAAGCTTGCCGTAGGTTTCAACGCTGACGCTGGTCGTCTGCATGGAGACGGAGGAGTCGACCGTGGTCAGGGCCGCCAGTGTCGGCTGATCGAGAACGCCGTTAACCGGAACGTTATGACCCATGAGGAAGAGCCAGACCTGCGCCTTGGCGATCCGTTCCGCCTCCGTGCTGCGGTAGAATTCCTGGGAGATGGAGTCCATGACCACCTGGTCCGGTTCGGCATCTTCACCAAGCAGTTTCCAATAGGGAAGATTGAGGTATTTTCCGACAATCTGCATCATGCTGGCTTCCACCAGCAGACGTACCGCCGCATGGCGACCTTGAACTTTCTTGATCGAGCCTTTGCGGCCGAAGGTGGGGCCAAAGAGGGTGATGCCGATTTCCCGCTCGGCCATGCCCTTGCTCACTTCCATGCTGTTGGTGGTATTCATGCGGGGAATACCGGCCATGGTCTGAAAGTCGAGCAGGTTGAAATCGAGAGTGATGCGCGCCAGACCGACTTTGTCCGAATCACTGTAATCAACGCTCACCGACTTGGAAGGAGCCCAGCCGGGAGCATGGGTGAAGGTGGCTTCGGCACCGGCATCGGTCCCCTTGCCGCGGGTTTCCAGGCCGCGGTCAAACTCGGTGATGCCACCGCTGATGACGACGTCGGGAATCAGCTTGTTGTCGAAGGTGGAATAGCCAGTGACGATCTGATTCTGGATGAAGGCCGGGTCGTAAGGGATGAAAGTTACCTGCCCGCCGATGGAGTTCAGCGAACTCTTGATCATCTCGGTGATATCCCGGGGGATCTCCCCGCCGGTAGTGCCCGAGGTCCCGGTATTGTCGCCGATGGGATTGCTCTGGATCTTGACTATCTGAGAGCCGTAAATTTCGGTCATGAGCCCCAGATCGCGCAAGGCCTGGGTGTAGGAGGTTGTTTTCGCCTGAGGCGCCGAATCCGGCAGCTGGACGTCCACATTGGCTGGATCGAGGCCGGCGCAGGCGGCCAACAGCAGGAAAAGCGGCAACAGCAGATATCGACAAGAGCGAGCAATACGTTCCATCCATCTATCCCTTCATCACTGTATGTGATACACCGAAACGGGCTTGGCTATTCGACCACCTGGGTCTTGTCCCCCTTGCTCTGGTCGATGATGATGATATCCCCCCTGACGTTGCCGCCCGGACCCAAGATCACACTGTTCATGTTCCCTCCACCAGTGGTGCCGGCCATGCCTTGTTCCTGCCCAGCCTGGGCGCGCACATTGGCGCGGCTTTTAGCGTCTTGGACGATAAAGCTGATGTTACGGTCTTTTTCCCCCAGTTCATCGTATTTATCCACGCCGTCATCAGTAAATTTACTGATGCCGTCATCCAGGTCATCCGCCAGGGCGACACCGGTGCCGACCAGGAGCAATCCGACGAATAGAAAGAGAGTGGCCCAGTATTTGCCTGTCATCGCCATGGTCCTTTCTTAAAGGGAACCCGTCACGCCTGGCCGGCATCGACGGGTTCATCGACTCTTGCACTGTCATTACCGCCCCCGCTTGGGGCGGGGGCGGCGTATCGAGCGGGATTACTTCACGGTCACCGAGCCCATGTTGGCTTCGTTGCCTTTGCCGATGGCGATGTTGGCGGCGCCCTGAGCGTTGGAGGTGTTGATCACCGCGCCCTTGACGGCCGAATTTTTGATGTTGGTGGAGCCCATGTTGGCGGTGTTCCCCTGGCCGATGGCGATGTTGGCGGCGCCCTGGGCGTTAGACTGGTTGATTACCGCGCCTTTGACGTCGGAGCCGACGATGTTGGTGGAGCCCATGTTGGCGGTGTTCCCCTGGCCGATGGCGATGTTGGCGGCACCTTGAGCGTTGGAGGTATTGATCACCGCGCCTTTAACGGCCGAATTTTTGATGTTGGTGGAGCCCATGTTGGCGGTATTGTCCTTGCCGATGGCAATGTTGGCGGCGCCTTGGGCGTTGGACTGGTTGATGACGGCACCCTTGATGTCGGAGCCGCTGATGTTGGTGGAGCCCATGTTGGCTTCATTGCCCTGGCCGATGGCGATGTTGGCGGCACCCTGGGCGTTGGAACGGTTGATCACCGCGCCTTTAACGGCCGAATTTTTGATGTTGGTGGAGCCCATGTTGGCGGTATTGTCCTTGCCGATGGCGATGTTGGCGGCGCCTTGAGCGTTGGACTGGTTGATGACGGCACCCTTGATGTCGGAGCCGCTGATGCCGGTGGAGCCCATGTTGGCGGTATTGCCCTGGCCGATGGCGATGTTGGCGGCACCCTGGGCGTTGGACTGGTTGATGACGGCGCCCTTGATCGCCGAATTGCTGACGCCTAGGGCGCCCATGGCGGCTTTGTTGTCCTGACCAATGGCGATGTTGGCAGCGCCTTGGGCGTTGGACTGGTTAATCAGTGCCCCCTTGATGTCCGATGCGGCGAAAGCGGTGGTACCGGCCAATACGAACATCCCTGCTACGATTGCGACCTGCTTCTTCATGTTTCCTCCTTCGTTGTTCCCCGTTGGTTTAGTGCCGTTGCGGCGGTTACGGGTTCCTCCCGTGTGTTGAAACCCGATGCTTCATTTAAGCAATCTTGCGGTTTCGGTAAATTCCACCGAAACGTTGGCGAGACCCCCGATGCTGTCGACCCGGGTACTGGTTTCAAAAAAACCCGTATGGCCCCGCGCAATGGGATGGTTACGGTTGACTTCCACTTCCACGGCCTTGAGAACAGAGTGGTCGGCACTTTTGAAGTATACCGTGGCAAAGCCGGTGACGGTAGAGAAGCCGTTGTTTTTAACTCGTCCGTTGACCACCAAAATTCGCCCGTCCGAATGAAAGTTGGCTGTCAGGTCGATGATTTCAAATTGCGGGCCGGAAAAGGTGAGCGGCCGGGAAAGTTCCTGGGATACCACCGGCACTGCTACAAGGGTCAGCGCAACAAGAAACAGAAATGAGAGTGTCAAAAGCCGAGAAAACATTCAGGCTGTCCTTTGGGATTTTCCTCTCTTTGCCGGTTGGTAGATATGTTCGTTTTTTTGGAAGGACAATACAGAAAAACTATTGAATGTCTTGTCGGAATTATTCATTTGGCGGGGCCGGGAATTCCCCCGATTCACGGCGCTTCTGCGAATAGGAATTCATTTTACATGAAACCGCCGGGTTTTTGTCAATAGCCCCGGTATTTTTCTTTAGAGGATTTTTAACATGCTAAAATCTTTTGATTTTTCTGGTAAAAAAATAGGCCTGGCAGGAACAGAAGAGTCCTCAGAAAAGGAGAACCGGGCAAAGAACATTATGCAGAGCGTAGTTAGCCACCGAGCCGAAGAGCATGTCGCGGATCTCACCGGTCCCCCGCCGGCCGAGAATGAGCAGGTTGAAGCTCTCTTCCTTGGCGATGCGACAGACGATTTGCCGGGGGGAGCCGGAGGCGAGGCGAATCTCCGTCGTCACGCCGCCCCGAGCGAGGGTGTCGCGGTGCGCTTCCAGAATCTGCCGGGCGGCCTTGCGCGCATGCTCCCGAATCATTTCTACCTGAAAATCGGGGATCATGCGGTAGTTCAGCTTGTCTTCATCGAGGACATGGAGCAGGGTGATCTCGCCGAATAAGCGTTGCTGTTCGCGGATGATTCCCTGAACGACACGGGTTGCGGTGGAAGAGCCGTTGAGGGGAACGAGAATTTTGTCGCTCATGCCGGGCGGCCTCCGATGCTCAGCCGCCGTAGCCGTAAATCAGGCGCGGCAGGAGCAGAACGAGATTGGGCCAGAACGTGAAGAGGAGCAGCAACAGTATCTGGATCACGAGGAAGGGAAAGACCGCGCGCGAGACGTAGAGCAGGTCGCGGTTGACCGTTGCTCCGGAGATATAGAGGCTCACGCCAAGGGGGGGGGTGCAGTAGCCGATCCCCAGGTTGATGGTCATGAGCAGGCCGAAGTGCATGGTGTCGACGCCGAACTTGGCGAGCAGCGGCAGAAAGATCGGGGTCAGAATGAGGGTCGCTGAGATGATGTCCATGAACATGCCGATGATCAGGAGGAGAATGTTGACCGCCAGCAGGAAGACCCACGGTGACTGGATGTTGCCGACAACGGCGTTGGCGATTTTGTCGGGAATCTGCTCGAAGGTCAGGTACTCGCCGAAGACCGAGGCGCCGGCGACGATAATGAGCAGGGTCGCCGAGGTGACGGCGGAAGCGACAATCACCGTCTTTACGTCGCGCAGACGCATGTCGCGGTGGATGACGATCTCCACGAAGAAGGCATAGAAACAGGCGACTACCGCCGCTTCGTTGGCGGTAAAGACCCCGCCGTAGATGCCGATGAAGATGATTGCCGGCAAGAGCAGAGCCCAGAAGCTCTCCTTCAGGGTGGCGATGGCTTCGGTCAGGGTCGGCTTGGAGCGGACGGCGTAGCCCTTGGAGCGGCAGACGACATAGGCGTATAGGGACATGGCGAGCATGATCAGGAAGCCGGGGATGAACCCAGTGAGAAAGAGCGCTTCCAGGGAGTCGTTGGTCACCATCGCATAGAGGATCATGGCGATCGACGGCGGGATGACGATGCCGAGAATCGGCGCCGTGGTCATGATCCCCACGCTGAAGCGTTCTTCGTAGCCGTTGTCGATCAAGGCCGGGATCATGAAGCCGCCGATGGCGACGGTCGTGGCCACGGTCGAGCCGGAGATGGCGCCGAACAGGCCGCAGGCAAGGATACCGGCCATGGCCAGTCCGCCAGGGAGAAAGCCGACCAGGACATTGGCGGTCTTGATCAGCTTTTCGACAATCGTCCCGGTGGTCATGACGTTGCCGCAGAGGACGAAGAAGAGGACCACGATCAAGGCGAATTTGTCCATGCTGCGGTAGAGGACTTCGATGACGATGCGGGGATCGATCCCCATCAGCCAGGAAAGGCCGAGGAGCCCGGTGAAGAAGAGCGCCATGAAGACCGGCACCGTAGTGGCGAGCGCGCCGAGCAGGATAGCCAATATGATCAGATAGCTGTTTTCCATGAATCCGGGATTGCTGAAAAGGTAAAAGAAACGGGAGAGCGGCGGTAAGGTATCAGAGTTCCCGTTCCCCCTGCCAGTCTTCCACCATGACCACCAAGGTGCGGAGAAACATCATTCCCCCCACCAACGGGAGCACGGCGTAAAAGTACCATTCGGGGATCTGCAGGGTCGGGGTGCGGGCGTAGGCGTCGGCGTACATCTCCAGGGTCAGCTGTCCCCCCAGCCACACCAGGGTAGCGGAAAAGGCCAGGACCGCCAGATGGCTGAACAGGTTCAGCGCGCGCTTGAGAATGGGCAGCATCTGCGGCAGGGCGTCGATGCGGATCAGCGAGCGGTGACGCACGGCGGCGCTGCAGCCGACAAAGGTGGTGAAATAGATCACCTTGCGCACCACTTCGTCCGACCAGTAGAGGTTGATGTCGGTGGTTTTGCGCAGGATGACGTTGGCCATGGCCGCGCACAGAGCCAGGCCGACGGCGAGAAAGAGCGACCAGTCCTCGATCGCGGCGAAGGTTCGGTCGATGGTTTTGAAGGCTTTTTTCAGCATGGGGAAAATCTCATCAAGGCCGGGGAGTTCCTCTCCCCGGCCGGCTTTGAACGGATCGGTCGCCTCAGGGGTTGAGCGCGGCCCGGACCTTGTTCAGGTAGTCCTGACCGATCTTTTTGCCCCAGGTCCCCAGCATCGGCGCCGCCATCTCGATCAGTTGTTGTTTGTCGTCCGCGGAAAGGGTGTAGAACTCCACCCCCTTGGCCTTGGCGTCGGCGATCATCGCCTCATGCTGGGCCTTGGTCAGCGCACGGGAGTTGGCGCTCTCCTCTTCGATCGTTTCGATGAGGATTTTTTGCAGGTCCGCCGGAAGCCGGTCAAACCAGCGCTGATTGATCATGTGGATGAAGAGTCCCTGGGCGTAGTTCACCTCGGTGAAGTATTTGGCGATGTCGAACTTCTTGGTGATATTGCAGACCGTCGGGGTGTGGTCGAGACCGTTGATCACGCCGGTCTGCAGAGCCTGGGGAACGTCGGGCCAGGGCATGACCGTGAACTTGAGCTTCCAGGCCTTGTAGAGATCGGTGTTCACCGGGGCTTCGGCGATGCGGAAGTTGACCTTGGCGGCATCGGCCAGGGTCCGTACCGGCACGGTGGTTGCCCAGCCGTAGGTGCCGTAGCCGGTGATGTCGACGACTTTCAGGCCGGCCGGCTTGGCGCTCTCGGCGAACTCTCGGAAAAGCTCTTCATTGGCGCGAAATTTGTCGAGTTTTTCGAAGGTATCGACGACGTAGGGGAGATTGACAATGCCGAGTTTGTCGGCCACGTTGGCGGCCGCCACCGACGAACACATAATCCCCTGGATCGCCCCCATTCGCAGTTTGCTCAGCACGTCCTTCTCGCCGCCGAGCTGAGAGAGCGGGCGGAAGTCCACATAGAGCCGACCCTTGCTGCGTTCCCAGGCCTTGTCGCGAATCCGGTAGCCGGCGGCGATCCCCTCCATGGCCGGATGGGAGACGTTGGAGAGAAGGTAGGTATACTCGGCGCTGCTCGGGTCGAAAGCCGGTTTCCACGAGGCCAGGGGATCGGCCTTGTCCTCCGCGAGGGCGGGCGAGACAAGCAGGGTTACGAGCAACAGGGAGAGCAGCCAGATGAGTCTTCGGGCCATGAAGTGTTTTTCCTTTCCACAAATGGCGAAATCGCGGGATGGGGAGCGCTAAAAAATTCTGTTCTGATGAGAAAAACCGCGTTTGATTATAGGGTGAAGGAAGAGGCTTGGCTAGTCGGAAGAGGAGAAGGTCGGGGGTCGGCGACGGAATTTTGGCGTAATCAAAATGATTTTGGGCAACTCACAGGCCCGCGGTTGAAACACGCCGCGGGCCTGTGAGGTTTACTGGATTAAGCCGGGCAGGAAGAGGGCCAGTTGCGGGAAGAGGAGCAAAAAGATGCAGCAGGCGAGAAGCGCCAGCAGGTAAGGAAAAACGCCGCGAAAAATGGTTTCCAGCGGGACGTCCTTGGCGATGCCGTGAACGACATAGACGTTAATCCCGACCGGCGGGGTGATGACCCCCATCTCGGTGACCAGAACGATGATGACCCCGAACCAGATGGGATCGAAACCGAGGGCTTGCACCACCGGATAAAAAATCGGCACGGTGAGCATGACCATGGCCAGGGAGTCCATGAAACAGCCGCCGAAGAGGTAGATGAGGATGATCAGACCCATGATCGCATAGGGGGGCAGGGGCAGGGAGCCGACCCAGCCTGCCAGTTCGAAGGGCACCCGGGTGATGGCCATGAACTTGCCGAAGATCACCGCGCCGGTGACGATCATCATGACCATGCAGCTGATCCGGGTGGTATCGCGCAGGGACTGGACGAAGCCCTGCCAACTCAGCCGGCGCCGGAGCAGAGCGAGGACGATGGTGAGAAAAGCGCCGACGGCGGCTGCTTCCGTTGGGGTGAAGAAGCCCAGGAAGATGCCGCCCATCACCAGCACGAAGAGGATCAGGGTTTCGATGATGCCGGCGAAGGAGCGCATCTTGCGTTTCAGCGAAGTCTTCGGCCCGGGCGGTGCCAAGGCCGGGTTGAGGCGCACCCGGAGCAGAATGGTCAGAAAAAAGAGCGCGCAAAGGAGAATGCCGGGAAGGATGCCGGCGGCGAAGAGTTTGCCGATGGACTGTTCGGTGATGATGCCGTAAACGATGAAGATCACGCTCGGCGGGATGAGGATGCCGAGGCTGCCGCCGGCGGCGACGGTGCCGGCGGCCAGACCCATGTCATAGCGCCGCCGCTGCATTTCGGGGATGGTTACCGTGGCCATGGTCGCGGCGGTGGCGTTGGTCGAACCGGAGATGGTGGAAAAACCGGCGCAGGCGCCGATGGTGGCCAAGGCCAGTCCGCCAGGGCGGTTGCCGAGCATGACGTAGGCTGCATGATAGAGGCGGCGACTGATTCCCGACTGGTAGGCGACTTGCCCCATGAAGACGAAAAGGGGGATGACGGTCAGTCCGTAAGAGGAAAAGGTATCCCAGATGTCCCGGGCCAGCAGGTTGAGACCGGCTTCGAAGTTGACGACGTAGCTGAACCCGGCCAGGCCGAGAATGGCCATGACGAAGCCCACCGGCATGCGCGAGAAAAGGCCGACGACGAGCAGAAGAATACCGATGATTCCGATAGTGGTCATGCTCATCCGCGAAAGGCTCCTTGCAGATGCCGGACAAGATCGGCGAGCAGCACCAGGCAGACGGCGGCGGCGGCGAGACCGATCCCATGAATGAAGGGATAGAAAGGGAGTTGCAGAGTCAGGGAGACCTCGCCGGAACGTCGCAGGTCTTCGGCGTACAGCACGGATCGCCAGGCGATCAGGGCAAAGAGCAGAAGACTCAGGGCCGAAGTCAGGGCGTCGACCGTCTCCCGTCCGCGTCGGGGCAGTAGCTGAACCAGGACACTAACGGCGATGTGCCCCTTTTCCACGCAGGTGTGGGCCATGGCGAAGGCCACGGCGACCGCACCGAAAAAGGAGACCAGCTCATAGGTTCCAGGAATCGGGTGACCGAAGAGGCGTAACATGACGTCGGCGCAGGTCAGCAACATCATGGCAACGATAGCCGCGCCGGCCAAGCCGAAGAGCTGTCGGGCGAAAAAGCCGGCGGTGACTTTCAGATGGTGCATGGTAAGCGAGTTCCTTCGGGGCGGGGCCAGACGTTAGGCCCACGGAGCGGAAGAGATTTGACGGCTCAGCCCCGCCCTCCATGGAGAGGGCGGGGCTGAGTCATAAGGGTTATCACGGGCGAGGCTACTTGGAGGTTTCGGCGATCAGGGCACGCAGCTCTTTCACATACTGGGCGCCGTTGGGGGTTTTGGCGATGTAGTCATTGATCACCGGCTCCACCGCCTGGCGCCAGCGGGCGCTCTCCTCGGCGGAGAGGGGGATCATTTCGTTGCCGAGGCCAAGGGTAAAGGCCTTGCCCTCCTCGTCGGCCCTGTCCCAGGCCTCGCCATGAATCTTCACCCATTCGGCGGCCACGTCCTCGACGATCTTTTGATCGGCCACAGGCAGGCTGTTCCACTGTTTCAGGTTCATGACCACGAACATCGCCGTGGTGTAGCCGATGTCGTAGCACTCGGTGGTGTACTTGATGACTTCTCCCTGCTTCCAGCCCTTGAGAGTTTCAATGGGAGCGAAGGTGCCGTCCACCACCCCTTTCTGCAGGGCTTCATAGGTATCGCCCTGGGGCATGGCTACCGGCACGCCGCCCAAGGCTTCGACCACCTGGGCGCTCAAGCCGGTGGCGCGGATCTTCATCCCCTTGAGGTCTTCCAGTTTGCGCACCGGTTTCTTGGTGTGGAGCAGACCCGGGCCGTGGGCATGGACGTAAAGCACCTTGACATCCTTGAGTTCTTCGGGATTGATCGCTTTGGTAAAGCGATCTGCGACCCAAGTCGCCACCTTGCCGTTGGGATAGCCTATGGGCAGATCGAGGGCCGCCGTGACCGGGAAGCGGCCGCGGGTATAGGCGAAGCAGGAGTTGCCCAGATCGCTGATGCCGGTGACGACGCCGTCATAGACCTGGGGCGCCTTGGTCAGCGTACCGCCGGGGAAGGGGGTCATGGTGATCCGCCCATCGGTGCGTTTCTCGACTTCCTTGGCGAAATTGGTAGCGGCGATGGCCTGCTCGTGAGTCGGCGGGAAGAAGATGCTGAAGGTATAGTTCTTGGCGTAGCCGGTGCCGGGGGCGAGGAGGATTCCCGGCAGGGTCAGAAGGATGGTCGCGAGCAGGGATACGAGGGATTTCACGTGCATGGGAGCCTCCGGGGAAAAGGTCTGGTCACGGCGGACACCCGCCGGCGGCGCGGGGTATCCCGATAAATCAAGCTAACTTAAGGGAATTTCGCAAAAATAAACGAGCCCCTGGGAAAGGTCAAGGGAAAAACCCGGACGATTGCGGGCGTTTTGCGGGGGAGGAGGCGGAAGAGTGGACCGGCTTGCTCGGGGCGAGGAATGGGGTATTTTAAACCGTATTTAATGCCCTCAAAGGGTTGTTAATTTATTGATCTTATTATATATACAGAAAATTTGAACGGAGGTGCCCCATGAAAAAAAAACCGGCAATCCTGCTTCTCTCTTTACTGTTGGGTGGGGAGCCGGCCTCTGCCGATCCGGTTGATCTGCGCCAGGCGGTGGCCGAAGCCGTACAGCGGCGGCCGCGGGTGGAAGCGGCGGCACAGGAGGCCCGGGCCACCGCCGCCGCTGTCAATGTGGCCCGGGCCGGGAGGCTCCCGCGCCTGACCCTTTCCGAAAGCTTCTACGCCACCGACGAGCCGGCCGGCAGTCTTTTTGTCAGCATGAACCAGGAAAACCTTCGGCTCAGCCAGAATGCCGACACCTACAATTTCCCTCCGTCGCGCAAGGACTTCGAAACCCGCCTGACCCTTGAGCAATCTCTGTTCGATCCGGATATCGGTTATGGGGTGAAGCGGGCGGAAAAGGGGAAGGCCCTGGCCGCGGCCGGTCTGCGGCAAACGCGAGAAGATGTCGCCTTCTCCGCCTTTTGCGCCTATCTGGAGGTGCGCCAGGCCGAGGCCGCTCTGGCCTGGGTGGAAGGATCCCGGGCCGAGGCCGGTGAAATCCTGCGCCTGGCCCGGGAGCGGCAGGCCGCCGGGGTCGGGTTGAAGGCGGATGTACTGCGCGCCGAGGCGCAACTGGGGCGCAGCGAGCGCATGCTGATCGCGGCGGAAAACGATCTGCGTCTTGCCCGTCGGGGCCTGGGGTTGGCCTTGGGGCGCGAGGACGAAGAAGTCGGCATCGTCGCGAGTCCTGATCTTCTTCCGCTTTCCGAGCCCGCTCCAGGCCCCTTGGCGCGGGCCGATCTGCAGGCTTTGGCCCTGAGTGTCGAAGAGGCAGAACTCGGCTATCACCAGGGGCGCGCCGCCTACCTTCCCCGCCTCGGCCTGAGCGCCGACTATGCCCTGCACGACGAGGAAATGCCCTTTGGCACCGATGCCGGAGCCTGGACGGTGCGGGCCGGACTGAACTGGGAGCTGTTCGACGGCTTCCGGCGTTCGCATCAGCTGGAGAAGGCCGCGGCTGAACGGCAGATGCGGGGCGCGCGTCTGCGGGAAGCGTCGTGGCAGGCCCGTTACCAGTTGGAGGAAGCGCGCCTGCGGGCGCGGGAAGCCGGGGAGCAGAAGTTTGTTGCCGCAAAGGAACTGGCCGCCGCCGAGGAGAGCCGCCGACTGCTTCTGGAACGCTACGAAGTGGGGCTGGAAGAATTTTCGACCCTGCTGGCGGCCCAGGAAGCTCTTGACCGGGCGCGCTTTGAAAATGTCGCTGCCGACAGCCGGGAGCTGCTGGCGAGCGGTGAAATCGCTTATTGTCAAGGCACCTTTTTACAGACCCTGGGAATCGAGGGGGAGGATAAACCATGAACAGGTGGCCGGCTTTCGGGATCGCGTTTTTCATGCTCATGCTGTTCGGCTGCGGCGAAACCGGCGACAGATCGATCGCTTCCCCGGCCGGTGAGGCGATCACAGGATTGACTCTGGCGAAGGCGGACGTCACTCCGCTGGCGGCGGGGGAAGCCTATGTGGCGACCCTTGAAAGTCCCGATCGGGCGACGCTGGCGGCCCGCCTTGACGGGCGGGTGGCGCGGCTGATGGTGCGGGCGGGAGAGCGGGTGGAAGAAGGGCAACTGCTGGCCGTCATCGCCGATCATGGCGCGGCGGAAGGGCGGCGCGAGGCTGAAGGCGCCTTGACCGAAGCACGCAAGGCGGCGGCCGCCGCCGAGGCGCGCCTGCGTCTGACGGAACAGACCGAGGCCCGCTATCGTCGGCTGTTCGAGCGCGAAGCCCTGACCGCTCAGGAGTTCGATAAGGTGCGCGCCGAGCTGGAAGAAGCCCGTCAGTTAGAGGCGGCGGCACAGGCGGCGATTGCCCGCGCTGCGGCGGCGCGGGACGGTGCCGACGTGACGCTCGGTCACAGTCGCATAAAGGCTCCCTATGCCGGAGTGGTGGTTGCGCTGCTGATCAAGGAGGGGGGGACGGTCTTTCCCGGCGCTCCGCTGTTCACGCTCGATCGGGTCGGGCGGACCCTGGCCCGGGTCGATCTGCCGGAAAGTCTGGCGGCGCGCATTGCTCTTGGCAGCGCCTTTACAGTGGAGATCCCGGCTCTGGGACGGGAAGTGGCGGGGAGCGTCCGCGAGCTGATCCCCGCCGCCGACCCGGCGAGCCGGACCTTTCAGGTGAAGATCGAACTGGCGACGGACGAACCCCTGCCCGCCGGGCTTTTCGCCCGGGTTCGCCCGCACGGTGACGACACGGTGGCGCTGCTGGTGCCCCGCGCGGCGCTGGTCCGGCGCGGACAGCTGGACGGGATCTATGTCGTCGAAGAGGGCATCCTGCGCTACCGGCTGGCGCGTACCGGCCGGGTCGTCGGTGACCAAGTGGAGATCCTTTCTGGCCTGCGCACGGGAGAAACGCTGGTGGTCAAAGGCGTCGCGCGGGCGAAACATGGCGCCCGGGTGGAGGACTAGGGGATGAGCGCGAAGAAGCACGCCCTGCCGACCCGCATTGTCGAGCACTTTCTTGACGGCAATCTCTCGGTGATCCTCATCCTGCTGGCGCTGCTCGCCGGCGCCGTCGCTCTGCTTCTGACCCCGCGCGAGGAGGAACCGCAGATCGTCGTCCCCCTCGCCGACGTCTATGTGCATCTCCCCGGGGCGAGCGCCGAGGAGGTGGAGAATCAGGTTGCCACCCGCCTGGAGAAACTCTTCTGGCAGGTGGACGGGGTCGAGTACGTCTATTCCATGTCCCGGCCCGATCTGGCCATCGTCACGGTGCGTTTCTACGTTGGCGAGAACCGCATCGAATCGCTGGTCAAGCTGCACAACAAGATCGCCACCCACACCGACATCGTTCCGCCGGGGGTCGCCGGCTGGGTGATCAAGCCGGTGGAGGTGGATGATGTGCCCATCGTCAACCTCTCCCTTTATTCGCAAAGCGCATCCGATCACGAGCTGCGCCGGGTCGCTGAGGAGGTGGTCGATCGTCTCCAAGCGGTGGGTAAGACCGCGGCGACAACGGTCATCGGTGGTCGCCCCCGGCAACTGCGGGTCGAGATTGATTCGACGGCCCTGGCTGGGCGCGGTCTCGATCTGCTCGACGTCCGGCGCGCCCTGGCCGGGGGTAACCTGGAACTGCCGTCCGGAACGTTTCAGCAGCTTGACGAAGAACTGCTGGTGCGCGGCGGCGCCTTCTTCCAGTCCGCCGCCGAGGTCGCCGATCTGGTGATCGGCGTCCATCAGGGGCGTCCGGTTTACCTGCGGGAGGTGGCGCGGGTGGAGGACGGTATGGCCGAACCTGACAGCTATACCCGGCTGCGCTTCGGCCCGGCCGGGGATGCCGAGGCCGCCGCCGAGGGGCGTGAGTATCAGGCGGTGCATATTGCCGTGGCCAAGCAGAAGGGGACCAATGCCGTGCGCGTCGCCGAGGAGGTGATCGGCGCGGTGGAGGACATGCGCGGGACGATCATCCCCGATGGTGTCGAGGTCCGGGTCACCCGCGATTATGGCGAAACCGCGAACCACAAGGTCAACGAGCTGATCACCCATCTGGTCATTGCCATCGTTACCGTCCTCGGTCTGGTTCTCTTCGCCCTCGGCTGGCGCGAGGCGCTGATCGTTGCGGTCTCCATCCCCATCATCTATTCTCTGACCCTGCTGGTCAACTACTGGTTCGGCTACACCATCAACCGCGTCACCCTCTTCGCCCTGGTCCTCGCCCTGGGGCTTTTGGTCGACGATCCCATCGTCGATGTGGAGAACATCTTCCGCCACTTCAAGATGAAGAAAGAGCCCCCCCGGGACGCCGTTCTCACCGCCATCGACGAAGTGCGGCCGCCGGTGATCCTGGCGACGCTGGCGGTCATTCTCTCCTTTCTGCCGATGCTCTTTATCACCGGCATGATGGGGCCGTACATGCGGCCGATGGCCATCAATCTGCCTTTGACCATGGTCATGTCGCTGCTTGTCGCTTTCACCATCACGCCGTGGATGAGTTACCATGTGCTCAAGGGCGAATACGGCAAGGAGGAAAAAGAGTTCGTCCTCGAAGAGACCCGCACCTACCGGCTTTACCGGCGCCTGCTCCTCCCCTTTCTGGCGTCGCGGCGCCGGGCCTGGTTGCTGATGGGGGGCGTGGTGGCGCTGCTGGTCGGCTCCATGGCGATGCCGGCCTTCAATTTGGTGCCGATGAAGATGCTCCCCTTCGACAACAAGAACGAGTTTCAGCTGGTGCTCGACCTCCCCGAAGGGACGACCCTGGAGCGCACCGACGCGGCGGCGCGGGCGCTGGAGGACTATCTGGCGACCGTTCCCGAGGTCACCGACTTCCAGGCCTACGTCGGCACCGCCAGCGCCATGGACTTTAACGGTCTGGTGCGCCATTACTATCTGCGCCAGGGGGCGAACCTCGCCGATATCCGCGTCAATCTGGTGGACAAAAGCCGGCGTGACCTGCAGAGCCACGCCCTAACCCTGCGCTTGCGCGACGATCTTGCCGCCATCGCCGCCCGTCACGGCGCCAGCTTGAAGGTGGTGGAATCGCCGCCGGGGCCGCCGGTCATTGCCACCCTCACTGCCGAGATCTATGCCGAACCCGGGGTTCCTTACGCCGAGCAGGTAGCGGCCGCCCGGCTGGTACGGGAACGCATGGTCGTTGAAGACAAGGTGCGGGATGTGGATGACACGGTGGAATATGCCCAGCGTCGTTTCGTTTTCGTCCCCGACCGGGAGAAGGCGGCCTTGGCCGGGATCGACACCACCCGCATCGCCGAGACGCTGGCCGTCGCCTTGGGCGGCGCCGGGGTGGGGACGGTGCATGTGGACAGCGAGCGCCACCCGCTCAGTATCCTGTTGCGGCTGTCCACGGCGGAGCGTTCCTCCCTGGCGGCCCTGGAAGGGCTGCTGCTCAAGGGGGGAGCGGGACAGCTGGTGCGCCTTTCCGAGTTGGGGCGTTTCCTTCCCGAGCATCTGGAGCCGACCATCTACCACAAGAATTTGCAACGGGTCGTCTACGTCTTCGGCGAGATGGCGGGAAAGAGTCCGGTCAACGCCGTTCTCAATCTCAGCAACCATTTCCGGGAAAACCCCCTGCCTGCGGGGACGCGGGTCGTCTGGAGCGGCGAAGGGGAGTGGCAGATCACCCTCGACGTCTTCCGCGACCTGGGCATCGCCTTCGGCGCCGCGCTGCTGCTGATCTATCTGCTTTTGCTCATCGAAACCAAATCCTACGGCCTGCCGATGATCATCATGGGGGCGATTCCCCTGACCATGATCGGCATCATGCCCGGCTTCTGGCTGCTCAATTTGCTGTTGAACCGTCCGGTGGGCGGCTACGATACGCCGGTGTTTTTCACCGCCACCGCCATGATCGGCATGATCGCCCTCGCCGGTATCGTCGTGCGCAACTCGATTATTCTCATCGACTTTATTCAGCATGCGGTGAAGCGCGGTCTGCCTCTCCGAGAGGCTCTGGTGGAGAGCGGTGCGACGCGCCTGCGGCCGATCCTGCTTACCGCCGGAGCGGCGCTCTTGGGCAACTGGATCATCACCCTCGACCCGATCTTCTCAGGTCTCGCGTGGTCGATCATCTTCGGGGTCTTCGCCTCTACCGCTTTCACCCTGGTCGTCATCCCCGTGGTTTACTGGCTCATTTACGGCAAAGCCGAGCAACCTTCACAAGGAAGGCGCGACTCATGACCGTCCACCGCCCTCTCCGTCTCTTCGCCGGCTCTGTTGTCCTGCTCAGCGTGCTGCTCGCGCCGATCACGCCGGCCACGGGCTGTGGCTGACTGCCTTCGTCGCTCGCCGCCTGATTCAGAGCCTTCTCAGCGGTTAATGACCGTCCTGCGCAGACCGGGAGTCAAGGACGAGAAACCCCGGACGCTGAACAAAAAAATCCCCGCAATCTGTCTTGGGATCGCGGGGATTTTTTTGTGCTGTGCGCAGAAATCAGCGGCGGCTTTTTTCCTTGTCGGCGGCGGTAGGGGTACCGGGCGTTTCCAAGTGGATAAAGGTGCCGCCCAGCTCCTTGAGCTGCCGGGTGAGGTTTTCCAGTTCCGCCGCTTCCCGGCCGATGGCTTCGGATTTCAGGGCGTTATTCTTCAGGCGCTCTTCCGACTTGGCGAAGTGGGCGAGAATCTGCTCGGCCATAGTCCGCTGGTGGCGTGTGGCCTCGAAGATGGTACGGACCTGAACTTCCCGCTCGGCGAGGCCATGGTCGAACTGCCGGTTGGCCTTGACCTGTTCGGCCATGCCCCGGGCAATCTGGTCGGCGGCGGCCTTCATTTCCGAAACCCCTTCCTGGGTCTGGGCGATGGCGACCTGCTGCTCCTGAACGATACGGGTGATCGACTTGACCGACTGCAGGCTGCGGCCGGCGTCATTGAGCAGGGCACGGGCGCGGCGCCCCTGCTGTTCGGTGAGTTCGGCGATTTCGTCGGAGGCGGCGGCCGCTTCGTTGGAGCTTTCGAAGATCTTGCTCAGCGCCTCGCCGGCGGATTGGGAAAGCTCCCGCCCTTTGGCAATGGCTCGGGCGGTGGCGTCGACCGCCGTGGTGACTTCCTGGGTATCGCCGCCGATGGCCTTGACGATCTGTTGGATGTCCTGAGCACTGGTCGTGGTCCGGTCGGCGAGGTCGCGGATTTCCTCGGCGACGACGGAAAATCCCTTGCCTTCTTCCCCAGCCTTGGCGGCGATGATGGCGGCATTGAAGGCGAGGAGCTCGGTATCGGAGACCAGTTCCTTGATGACCTCGATGATCTTCGCCACTTCCCGGGTCTGCCGGGACAGGCGTTCCATGGCGTCGGTGGCCTTGCGGCTTTCCTCCTCGATCCGGGCCATCTCGGCCATCGAGCTGCGCACAACCTGCAAACCGTTTTCGGCATCTTCCTTGACCATGTTTGCCGACTGGGCGCTGGCGATGGCGCCGGACTGCACTCGCGCCAGGGTCTCGCCGATGGAATCGAGATCGTGGGTGGTCCCTTCCACGGAATGGGTTACGGCCTCGGTCTGGGTGACGATTTCATGAATACTGGCGGCCATCTGGTCAACGGTCGCGGTAGTTTCCAGGAATTTGGCCGTCGAATGTTCCATGGCGCCGCTCATTTCCGCCAGAGACGCGGAAAGCTCCCGCGACCAGGCCGCCTCGTCCTGGGCTTTTTCACTCAGGGATTCGACTTGCAGAATGACCTCCTGCTGCTGCCCTTCCATGGTCTGCATGTCCTGACGGGCGTGGGTGGCTGCTTTGATCCCCTCCTTGGAGCGTTCGGAGAGGAAATGGCTGAGTTGGGTCAGTCCCCGGTGATGGGGAAGAAACTGGTCGGTGGTTGCCAGTAACTGGCGAACGAGGGTGTCGGCCCGACCGACGGCGGCGGTCAGCGCTTCGTCCAGGGCTTCAACACTCTCCTGGGCAATGGGGATGTCACCGACCAGAGGACGTAAGAGATCGATCTGGCGACGCAGTTGCTTTTTCAGGGTCAGTCGGCCGACACAGAACATGGCTGAGGAGAGCAGCAGGCCGACGAGTAGACAGCCCGCGAAAACGAGGGGAAAGGAGGTCTCGGTGGCGAGCAGAGGACCGATCGCCAGCGGGAAGAGAAATCCGGCGCCTAGTCCGAGGCCATGGGTCAGATAGAAGAGCTTGCGAAGATAGGAGATTTTGCTGTAACCCTCGTCCGGCATAGATCCTCCCCGCTGTTGTTGCCGCTTTCCAAGAAAAATCGGTGCCTTGCCAAATAACACAGAATGATGGTCATGACAAGGTCTTTATCTTGAGTGAATCTCTTGGGAAGGGGGAAAACTTTCACCGGAAGGGGGGCTGTGCTAGCATCAGGCCATGATGATTGACCCGCCTCTGTTTTTCGATACCCATGCGCATCTGGATTTGTCTCCGTTGCGGGAAAATCTGGCGGCGGAACTCGCCCTCGCCCGCGCCGCCGGGGTGGGCGCCTGGGTCGTTCCCGGGGTCCGCCCCGACGGCTGGCCGGCGCTGATGGCGACGGCCGCAGATATTCCGGAAGCGCTGGCGGCGCCGGGGGTGCATCCCCTGGCGGCGGGGGAGTGGAACGAGGAGACTGCGGCCGTCCTGACGGCCCTGCTCGATGGGGCGGTGGCCGTCGGTGAAATCGGGCTGGACGGCTATCTCCCCTCCCCGGCTCTTCAGGAGCGGGCCTTTCGTGCCCAAGTGCGTCTGGCGGTGGTGGCGCGGCGGCCGATTTTGATTCATTGCCGGAAAGCCATGGGGCGCACCCTGGAGATTCTGCGGCACGAAGGAGCACAGCGGGTGGGGGGGATCTTTCACGCTTTTTCCGGCAGTCTGGAATCGGCCCGGGAAGCTTTGCGGTTGAATTTCGCCATCGCTTTCGGCGGTGCCCTGACCTTCACCGGCGCCCGGCGTGGGCCGGAACTGGCCCGTGTCCTTCCCCGTGAATGGTTGGTGCTGGAGAGCGACGCCCCCGATCTGGCGCCGGAGCCTTACCGGGGGCAAAGCAATCGTCCCGCCTATCTGCTCTTGGTGGCCGAGCGCTTGGCCGCCCTGCGCGGCTGGTCGCCGGCGGAGACGGCGGCGATCACCACCGCCAATGCCCGGCGGGTGCTGGGCTTGCATCCTTATTGACGAGCAGGAGGTGGCACTTTTGTCCGAAAATCGCTTCAGTCGCATGGAACTGCTGGTTGGGGGCGACGGTCTGCGCCGTCTGGCGGAGGCCTCGGTGGCGGTCTTCGGGGTCGGTGGTGTCGGCGGTTACGCCGTCGAGGCTCTGGCCCGCGCCGGGGTCGGCCGCTTGACCCTGGTCGATTTCGATGTTGTCGCGCCGAGCAATATCAACCGCCAGATCCATGCCTTGGAGGAGACGGTTGGCCGCGCCAAGGTGCAGGTCATGGCCGAGCGTTGCCGGGCGATCAATCCGCTGATCCAGGTGGAACCCTTGCGCGAGTTCTACGGCGCAGAGAACTCTGAAATGCTCCTTGGGCGCGGCTACGATCGGGTGCTCGACTGTATCGATCACATTACCGCCAAGCTGCATCTGATCCAGAGCTGCAAGGAGCGGGGCTTGCCGATCATTTCCTCGATGGGGGCGGCGAACAAGCTCGATCCCACCAAAGTGACGACGGCGGATCTCTTTCAGACCCAGAAATGCCGGCTGGCCAAGATCCTGCGCAAGGAACTGCGCAAGCGCGGGATTGAGTCCGGAGTTCCGGTGGTCTACTCGACGGAGGAATTTCGTCCGCTCACCGGTGCGGATCCGGAAGCGGGAAGGCGACGGGTGACCCTTGGCAGTTCTTCCTATATCCCCCCGCTCTTCGGCCTGACCATGGCCGGCGAAGTCATCCGTGAACTGGTCGCGGACCCGGCCCGTCGCGGGGGGGTAGATGAAATCTGATGAAATTTCTTTTTGGAGGTTGATGACCGTGTCCCCTTCCCTTTCCTCAACGAATTCCACTTCGTCGGCACTAAACGATGTTCGGCGTCAGGAAGCCTATTTTGCCGACGGAGCGCTGGCGCGGCAACTGCTCGATGCCTTGCCGGGGGTGCTGCTGGTGCTTAATGGCCAGCGTCGGATCGTGCACGCCAATCGTGCCCTGCTCGACCTCTGCGGGTTGTCCGATGTGGCGGCCTGCATCGGCAGGCGGATCGGCGATCTGCTCGAATGCGAACACGCCGTCCAAGCTTCGGACGGTTGCGGTTGTGCCGGACCCTGCGAAAGCTGCGGCGCGATTCTCGCCGCACTCTCCGGTTTGGCCGGTGTCGGCGCGAGCCGCGAGTGTCGCCTGACCCGCTTGCGCGGCGAGCGTCTGGAGGCCCTTGATCTGCGTGCTGAAGCGACTCCTCTGCGTTACCGGAGAGAGGATTTCGTGATTATGGCCCTGACCGACATCAGCCACGAGAAACGGCGCCAAGTGCTGGAGAGCATCTTTTTTCACGATGTGCTTAATCTGATGGGGAGCGTTCGCGGCTTTACCGAGCTGTTGCAGACCTATGACATGGATCGGCGCCCCGAGATCTATCGCCTGTTGCATGAGGCCGCCGATCAGGTCATCGACGAAATCGAGGGGCAACGCCTGCTTCTCGCCGCTGAACGGGGTGGTTTGCAGCTCAAGCCGGAACCCTTCGACGGCAGGGAGTTGCTGGCGCACCTGGCCGAGCTTTATCGAGCCCACCCTGTTTGCGGCGGGCGGCGCATCGAGCTTGCGGTTGCCGGTGAGCCGGTGCCCTTGGTCAGCGATCGTGCCTTGGTCAGGCGGATTCTCGGTAATATGCTGAAAAATGCCCTGGAGGCCTGCGCCGAGGGAGAAACCGTGACCCTTGGCTGTGGCGGCGAAGCGCCCTGGGCGGAGTTTTTCGTGCACAATCCCGGCGGCATTCTTCCCCGCATCCAGCGGCAGATTTTCAAAAGAAATTTTTCCACCAAGGGGGGTGATCGCGGTCTCGGCACCTACGGCATGCGCCTGCTCAGCGGCTATCTGCACGGCGAGGTCCGTTTCACCAGCGCCCATGAGACGGGAACCCGCTTCGCTCTGCGCCTGCCGCTGGGTTGGCCGGATGTTCGAAGGGAGGATCGCGGAGATAACGGTATCGGGTAAAGAATTGCTCCATTATTTTGTCCGCCTGCCGTTGCTGGTGCTGCCGGTTTCGGGATGACGGCAGTGAGGGGTTGATGGACGATCTGATGCAACGGGCACAGATCAACTGGGTGGTGATCAACGGGCATCCAATGACGCTGTTGAGTACGAGCTGTATCTGTCGACTGACAACCGCAATTGGACTCGGGTACAGACAGAGGATTCCGGGAATGGGGGCGTTGGCGAGATCGCCGTTACCGTCTGTAACGCTCGTTATGCCCGGCTTCTTTGTAAAAAAACAGCTATGTCGGCTACCCGGATCATGACCTGGAAATGGACGCCTCTCGAACCCTGCCGCTCTGTAGCGAAAACGCATTTTTGATTTCGCTGTTCCAGCCAGGGAAGGGATACGCGATACGCCTTTTCTCTTCTGAAATTGGATTCGATATTGCATATCGGGTCGGTGTTGTCAACGTATGCCACGATGGGAGGTCTTGTTATGAAAAAGGTTCTGATTGTGGACGACAGTATCGCCGTCGCCCGACAGCTTGAAAAAATTCTGACCGGTTCCGAGGAGTTCGAAGTGGCCGGACACGCTAAAAACGGTGCCGAGGCGATTAAGATGAAGCAGACAACCCGGCCGGATTTGATCTGCATGGATATGAATATGCCGGTCATGGACGGGTTAACCGCCCTGCGCACACTGATGGCCATGGATCCCAACGCCAAGGTGGTCATGGTCACTTCCCTCGGCGGGGTTGGAGACAAGTTTGCTGAAGCTTTGCGCCTGGGAGCAAAAACGGTAATCTCCAAACCGTTTGACGCCGATGCGGTGCTTCAGACTCTGCGTGATCTTTGACCGGACCCTGCTGGTTGGAGGCCATTCGCCAGGGAGATAAAATATTTTTTGACAAGGGGGCCGTTCATGGCTGTCAAATTTTTCGGTCAGTTTCTGTTGGAGCATCATGCGGTCAAGCAAGAGGATCTGCTGAAGGCGATCGAGTTGCAGGAGACCACCAACCTCAAGTTTGGTGCCACCGCTCTCGCCATGGGGTTGATTTCCTTGACCTCCTTCGAACGCGTCCACAATGCTCAACGTCTGGAAGATCTCAAATTCGGGGATATGGCGATCAAACTCGGCATTTTGACTGAGGAACAGGTTAAACAGGTACTGATCCGCCAAAAAAACAACCATTTGTATATCGGTGAGGCGTTGGTGCGCATCGGCGCCTTGAGCTCCGAGGATCTCAAGCATTATCTCGATGCCTTCAAGGAAGATCAGGCCCCCTATGTGGTCGATCGGATCGTCATCCCCGCTGAAGTTTCCCATCCCCAGGTGTGGGAAATCTGTGCCGATCTGACTTTCAAGCTGCTGTTGCGCGTGGCAGGTCTCGCTACGCGAACGACCGCAGGTCAAATTTCCGACACTCTGGATCCGTTATTTCAGGCGGCCATCATGCCCTTCAAAGGAACGGTACAGGGTCGTTATGCTCTGTGCGTCACCGAAGCGACGCGTCTCGCCATTGCCAAGGCGATTCTCAAAGAGGATTCCGTGGCCGGAGAGGCGGAAGAAGTGCTCAATGATACGGTGCTGGAATTTGTCAATATCATCTGCGGCAATATCGCCGCCAAGTCGGCGCAACTCGGAGTCTCCTTCGAAATCGACCCTCCTTACATGCATCCGTCCTCGGCAGGTTCTCTGAATGCTCAGCCTGGGGAAAAAATCCTCACATTTCCCATTCATGTCGCCGATGGCGACGCCATCATCCTGGCCTTGTTCATCAAAGACTGAGTTTCGCCATTGGCGATACCATTGCGGAAGCGGCGAAGTGAAAGTCCTTCGCCGCTTTTTTGGGTGCGCCAGGCATGGCACGTGGTGCGCAAGCACCAGATGATTGATCGTGGTGGTCAATCAAGGACTTGGAGGTGAAAGTCCTCTGCGGACCCTGATGACGGGAACCGCTAGCCGAACGGCAAGGGTGTCCATCGCGAGGTGGAATCTGAAGGAAGCCACAGGCAAAATCCCGGCCCGACGAACAGAAATCGCATACGAGGCAGTCCCATCCGGGCGAGAAGGCAAATCTCTTCAAAGCCCGATAGTCATCCGGGAGGGTGGGGCTGTAGATGCGGCGGGTATATGGGAGGAAGGTCACGCGCATTACCCTGGGAGGTCTGTCAATCTGCCTCGTGCTACCGACGTCGCAAGGCGT